>JGI24712J26585_10000298_pt1 | contig 42687 bp, 37 predicted proteins | sample BioPla3DNA2_FD_26585 | JGI IMG/M metagenome (IMG submission 26585)
CTTTTCAGATTTTCAAAACATAGGAAATAAGGTTTTGGTTTCCTTAAAAACCAGTTGTTAATTGAACCGATACTTATCTCGGCTAAATCGGATACTACCAGGTCTGCTCCATGTTGAAACAGCTTCTTATCTTGCTGCTAAAATCCACTTATTCCTGCTCATACTTTGACTTGATCTGATTTCCATCAATATTTGAGGTAGGAAACAGTACCCACAAGTTGTTGACACGAACAACCAGATAATGTATATTTATAGGGTATTAAGTATATTAACATCTGCTTTTGGAATGTTTATGAAGAGCAAAAATGGCATGCACATAATTTGATATATAGTGGGTAGAACTAAAAATACAAAAAAAGAGGTGAGAAACTATAGGTAGCTATATTCTTAGAAGATTATTCATGTTAATTCCTGTTTTTTTTGTGGTTGCAGCTGTTTCATTTTCAATCTTGCATTTAATCCCCGGTAATCCCGCAGCTTTAATGTTAGGCATGGACGCTACTCCAGAACAAATAGAGGCACTAACTAGGGAATTAGGACTTGATAAGCCAATACTTGAACAATTTGTGTTGTGGATCAAAAATTTATTAAAAGGAGATCTGGGAAACTCCTATTTTACTAACGAGCCGGTACTGAACATTATTTTACAAAAGATGCCTGTGAGTTTTTCCATTGCAATACTTGCAGAGTTAGTAGCAATAATATTAGCGATACCTTTAGGTGTTTTTTCAGCAGTCAAGCACAACACAATTTATGATCAAGTATTGATGACTTTTGCTGTTTTAGGTATTTCTCTACCAGGTTTTTGGGTTGCCATAATGTTTATCTTAATTTTTTCAGTTCTCCTAAGATGGTTTCCTACACAGGGCTATGTTCCCATGACCAAAGGTTTTTGGGTATGGTTGCGCCATCTGATACTGCCTGCAGTAGCTCTCGGAATCAATCATGCCGGTTTAATTGCAAGAATGACAAGATCAAGCATGTTAGAAGTTTTAAGTTCAGATTTTGTCCGAACTCTTAGAAGTAAAGGATTGCCAGAAAGCAATGTTGTATTTAACCATTCTTTGAAAAATTCAATAATCCCGGTAGTTACCGTAATTGGTTTGAGCTTTGCTGCATTGTTAGGCGGAGCATTAATTGTAGAAACAGTTTTCGCTTTACCCGGTATGGGTCGCCTGATGTTAAGTTCAATTCAAAGGCGAGATTATCCGGTTATTCAAGGAATTTTAATAATTATTGCCAGCATATGTGTAATCATTAATTTATTAATTGATCTAATTTATGTATATCTGGATCCTAGGATTAAGTACAATTAATCTGATCAATTATAAAAAGACTTATTGAAAGAAAGGGTCTAATTGTATTGGTAGAAATGGTCACATTAGATAAAAATACTGAAGCTGAAGATATTGGTAAAAAACCTATAAAAAGTTATTTCCAACAAGTACGTAAAGAGTTTTGGAAAAACAGGTCAGCAAAAATTGGGGCAATTATATTCTTATTAGTATGCATAGTTGCCTTATTCTGTCCTTTACTTGCTCCTTATGATCCGCTTGTGCTTAATGTACGAGAAAGCTTTTCCCCTCCAAGTAGCAAATACCTTTTTGGAACTGATAGCTATGGAAGAGATATACTTAGTCGGATTTTATATGGCGCTAGAGTTTCAATAAGAGTAGGATTAGAAGTTTTGATAGTTACTGCATTTTTTGGAACGTTAATAGGAATAATTGCCGGTTGGTATAAAAAATTTGATAATATTATTATGAGAATAATGGATGGCTTTATGGCTTTCCCGGCGATAGTTTTAGCATTAGCTATCAGATCAGCACTCGGTCCAATGGAGTTTAATTTAGTTATTGCACTATCTGTGACCCAAATACCTAGAATTGCACGCATAGTTCGCAGCGCTGTTTTGAAAACTCGCGAAATGGGCTTTGTTAGGAGTGCTAAAGCAGTAGGTGCAAACAATTTGCGCATAATACTTTTGCATATACTGCCAAATATCCTTTCTCCATTGATTGTACAAGCTTCTTTTACATTTGCCACTGTTATATTGGTGGAAGCAGGTCTAAGTTTTGTAGGGGTAGGGGTGCCTCCCCCTAGTCCTAGTTGGGGAAGTATCGTAGCAGATGGAAGGGATTATATAAGGACAGCACCGTGGATAACAATGTCTCCAGGGGCAGTGATATTGATTGTTGTTTTGGGATTGAATTTATTAGGTGATGGTTTAAGGGATATTCTTGATCCTAAAATGCAGAAAAAATAACTATACTATAAACATTCGGACAGAAGATTAATACACGACGGCATCGCTAATAAGGTTCAAATAAAGTACAGCATAAAGAGAAAAATATGTATTGTTTTATTCGTCTAGACTCTTGCTCATAAGGTTTTATTAAAATAAAAATTAATAAAAACGATTTGGCTATTATAAGGGATAGAATAAAATTAATTTCGAGCCATTTTGATATTAATAACAAAGAACATAAATAGGGTAAAATGGTAGATAGGAAACATTAGAAGGGCTAGTTTCAATGAAAAAAGAAAATAACACTTTTATACTTGGCGGAAATGCTCCGAAAAAAGCCGGATAAGGTTGGGATGATATGCTGGAAGAAAAGTTAATTGAAGTAAAAAATTTAAAAACATATTTTTTTACTGATGAAGGAATTTCAAAAGCAGTTGATGGTGTAGACTTTGAGATCTATCCTGGGGAAACTTTGGGCTTAGTGGGAGAATCTGGGTGTGGGAAAAGTGTTACAGCTTTGTCTATTCTTCAGTTATTAGAAAAGCCGGCGGGGAAGATAGTGAGTGGAGAGATTCTGTTCGAAGGGAAAGATCTTGTGAAATTAAAGCAAAATCAAATAAGGAAAATTAGAGGAAAGGATATTTCAATGATTTTTCAAGACCCGATCAGCTCTCTTGACCCGGTATTTACCATCGGAGAACAATTAACAGAAACAATTATCCTGCATAAGAATGTAAGCAAAAAAGAGGCAATTGAACAATCGATTGAAGTATTGAAAAAGGTAGGCATTCCGCTACCTGAACAGAGGATGAGTGAATACCCTCATCAATTAAGTGGTGGCATGAGACAAAGAGTAATGATTGCGATAGCCTTATCCTGTGATTCTAAACTATTAATTGCAGACGAGCCTACTACCGCTCTTGATGTAACAATTCAAGCGCAGATTTTAGATTTAATGAATGAAATAAAGCAAAACTCCGGGATGTCTATTTTAATGATTACTCATGATATGGGAGTTATTGCTGAAGTAACAGATAGAGTTGGGGTGATGTATGCCGGTAAGATTGTTGAGTATACGGGTGTAAAGAACATTTTTGCAAATCCAATGCACCCTTATAGTTGGGGATTATTAAATTCTATACCCCAACCGTCATTGAATAGAAAAAGATTAATGACGATACCCGGAACTGTACCCAGTTCCTACTACTATCCGAAAGGGTGCCACTACAACTTAAGATGTCCTGTTGCGAGTGAAATCTGCTTTGAAAAAGAACCTGAAATGGTAGAATTGGAAAAAGGGCACAAAGTTAGTTGCTGGAACTATCGGCAGTTAGAGGAATTAAAGAAGTCAAAAAATAATAGAAAATTTTATAACCATGAGGCTCTAGAGTGTAACAATGAACAATTCTGATATACTGTTAGAAGTAAAAAATCTAAAAAAATATTTTCCAATTAGAAAAGGAATTTTTCGAAAAGTAGTTGGGTACATTAAAGCGGTAGATGATATAAGTTTTCAAGTTAAAAGAGGCGAAACTTTAGCTATTGTCGGTGAATCCGGATGTGGTAAGTCAACAACGGGATTAGCGATACTTAGGTTGGAAGAACCAACAGGAGGAATAGTCCAATTTAAGGGAGAAAACATTGTTTCTCTATCTGATTGTGAATTAAGGGAATTAAGAAAAAATATGCAAATCATATTCCAAGACCCTTATGACTCTCTTAATCCTAGAATGAAGGTGGGCGATATCGTTGGTGAGCCCATAGATATTAACCATCTAAGTAAAAATAAACAAGATCGAGATATTATTATTAAGGAACTTTTAAATAATGTTGGCTTATCAGAAGAGTGTATGAATCGGTATCCCCATGAATTTAGTGGAGGGCAAAGGCAAAGAATAGGTATTGCCAGAGCACTTGCGGTAAATCCTGAGCTAATTATTGCCGATGAACCGGTTTCAGCTCTGGATGTATCTGTTCAAGCGCAGGTAATTAATCTTTTACAAGACCTCCAAGAACAATTTAATCTAACTTATATTTTTATTTCACATGATTTAAATGTAGTGGAACATATCAGTGATCGTATTATTGTTATGTATTTAGGTAAGATTGTAGAAGTTTGTGAAAAGAGGGAACTCTATAAAAACCCATTACATCCCTATACTCAGGCGCTGCTATCTGCTGTACCGATACCTGATCCAGAATTCAAGAGAAATCGTATTATTTTGGAAGGAGATGTACCAAGCCCAGCAAATCCACCGCCAGGATGCCGTTTCCATACACGCTGTCCAAAGGTGATGGACATTTGTAGAAAAGAGGAGCCTCTTCTTAAAGAATGCAGTGATAATCATTTTACTTCATGCCATTTTTATTAAAATAGAATAGTTCTTGGCAATAATATTTACTTCAATCCTGTCTGTAAATGAAAAAAGAGGGGAGGATGTATAATATGTAGTCAGAAGTACAATTTTTTTGAAAGATGGTCAATAAGTTAAGTATCTTAACATCTGCTGAAAATTTTACAAACATCTACCTATCAATATTAACTTAAAGAAAAAACTAATTTCCATAAGGAGTATAAAATGTTCACAAGAAATAAAGTGTCTTATACCTGCTTTCTAATATTAATTTTGCTATCTCTTTTATTTAGTCAGACTGTAAGTGCAGACCAGCAGGGCCAATATGGAGGAACGTTAAATGTTGGTGTAGCTGATAATCCTCCTACCTTAGACTGGCATTTTACTACAGCCAATGCCACCCGTCATGTATCCAAGTATATCTGGGAAGGCCTAGTGGTCTTTGATGCTAATGATCAGATACAGCCTATGTTAGCTAAAGATTGGAAAGCTTCTGAAGATGGTCTAACCTGGACCTTTCATCTTTTAGAAGGAGTCCGTTTCCATAACGGTAAAGAGATGACTGCTGAGGATGCTGTTGCCTCTCTTAAGAGATGGGTAGAAATCTGTCCTTTTAGAGTCTCACTTGAACCGGTTAGCAGTATTAAAGCCATAGATAAATATACTGTCGAACTAAAATCAGAAGAAAAAATAGGTGCCCTGCCGGCTTTAATGGCTCTACGCAGCGGACACTGTGTAGTTATGCCCAAAGAAGTCTGTGAAGGGGTTCCTGGCGGAAAACTCACCGAGTATATCGGTACCGGACCATACCAGTTTGATGTATGGCAATTAGACCAGTATATTAAACTGGTAAGATTCGATGGTTACCACCATGCTTATGACGGGGTTGAACCCAGCGGTTATGCGGGAGAGAAGAAGGCATACATGGATGAAATCATAATTAATACTGTTCCAGAAACCAGTACTCTTTTAGCCGGTTTAGAAACAGGAGAGTTCGACGTTATTGAACCCATTCAGCCGATGGAAGCACCAAGATTGGAAGAGAATAAAGACATTAATTTACAGCGTTATCCGAAATGGAGTTTAACCAGTCTTTTTAACACCTACGGCATATTGGGAGATATTCGGTTGCGAAAAGCCATGGTCATTGCCCTCGATATGGAAGAAATTATGCTTGCAGTGGGTAAGAAACCCGAGAATATTGAATTGGTGAGTAGCAGTTACCTTGAAAATTCATTCTGGTTTACAGGTGAGAAAGAGAAGTGTTATAACCTGAAAGACGTAGAAGGTGCTAAAAAACTGATGAAAGAAGCAGGTTACAAAGGGGAAGAATTGATTATGATGACCACTAAACACTACCCCTGGGCTTTTGATATGGCCATAGGTATTGTTGAGCAGCTATCTAAAATCGGATTTAATTTCAAGATGGATGTAGTGGACTGGCCCACATTGGTGGAAAGAAGGGCTAAAAAAGAAGGTTGGGATATATTCACTTCTGCTGTCAGTCCAATGCCTGACCCTATCATGGGAGTTCAGAATTATATGGGAAATTACCCTGGTGGCTATACCTCACCTGAAATACGAGAATACATGGGAGAACTCTTAAGAGAAACCGATCCGGTAAAAAGGTTAGAGGCTTGGGCTAAGGCGGAAGCTTATTTATGTGAGAACCCATCTGGAATTAACCCAGGACTTACCTTTGAATACAGAGGCTCCAGGAGTAATATTAAGGGACTTCCCCTGTTTAACGAAGGTCTCTTCTTTAATGTATACAAAGAAAAAGAATAGATCTCAATAACTTATGAACTGGTACTAAAATTCATGAGGGGGAGTAAGTATGTATGGCTCCCCCTCATGAATTTAGATAGATGTTTTAAGAATTGCATATAAGCTAAGGAGTAAACATGTACGATATTTTAATTAAAAATGGTATGATCGTTGATGGAACGGGAACTCCCTGGGAAAGAGGGGATATTGGTATTAAAGGTTGCTTTATCGTAGCAATAGGTCCCTCCCTAAAAACTCCTGCACATCTTGAGATAGATGCAAAGGGGAATATTGTCTGTCCGGGTTTTATTGATATTCATTCCCATTCTGATCTTTCTATACTAATTGACCCCAGGGCAGATAGTAAAGTTAAGCAAGGAATAACGACTGATATATCAGGCAATTGCGGTGTCTCTGAAGGAGGTCCCCTGCTGAGTCAGGAAGCCCTTGCGCTGACCAACAGTCGATTGGAAGGAAGCGGTATTACCGTTGACTGGAAGCACTTTCATGAGTATCTCCATAGAATCGAAACAAAGGGTCTGGCTATTAATTTTGCTAGTTATGTTGGTCACAGTCAGATAAGGATGTCTGTCATGGGCTATAAGGACGGCAAACCCTCTCCATTAGAATTAAAAGAAATGAAAGACCTAGTAAAAGAGTCCATTCGAGGTGGGGCTGTGGGTCTTTCTACAGGCTTAGACCAGGGGCTGGCACCTAGTTGTTTTGCTGATACTGAGGAGATTATAGAGCTTTGCAAAGCGGCTAAAGAGGCTAATCCTAAAGCCATCTATACTAGCCATACCAGAAACAGACAAGAGAAAGTTTTGGATGCAATGGCTGAATTCATACAGATTATCCGATCTTCTGGTATACGTGGGCAGATATCCCATATTACCCCCCGTTTTCCGGATGGGGACAAAATAGATCAGGTCTTGACTATAGTGGAAGAAGCCAGAGCAGAGGGTTTAGATGTAACCTGTGATGTGGTGGTCCCGGCGGGCAAGGACTACCATACCGGTATGGGCGCCCTTCATACACAGGTTATGCCAGAGTGGGCATTAAGAGAAGGGACAGAGCAAGCTCTACGCTACCTTGCGGATCCTCAGAAAAGAGAAGAGATGAAAAAGACCTGTAATCCTCTCTGGGGGGTTATCAAACAAGGATTATGGGATACCTTGCTACTTACCCATTGTAGAAGTAGAAAGGACTTAGAAGGTAAGTTCTTTAGTGAGATTGCTCAAATAGAACAAAAAGATCCTTGGGAAGTAGCCTATGACATTCTATCTAATGAAGGAAGTAATTTTGATCAGGTTCGTATCTGTTCTACCAAGCATACCAGAGAAAGTGACACAAGAAGGGCATTGTGTTCACCCCTAGTTATGGCGGAAACTGATCGGGCATCCAGTGCCGATTACCCTCCTCTAGTCAACTTTGGCCTCAAAGCAAACTCTTTTGATGCCTTTCCTAGATTTTTACAGAGATATGTACGGGATGAAAAGGTGTTGAATCTGGAAGAAGCCATTAAAAAGATTACCTTTATGCCGGCAAAAAGACTTAGCTTACGTAACAGGGGGGCAATAATACTCAATTTTGCCGCCGATGTGTTAGTCATTAACTTAGAACACCTGGAGGCAAAGGCCACCATGGATAACCCCGCAGTCTATCCTAAGGGGATTGACTATGTAATCGTTAATGGCAAAGTGGTAGTTAAAGATGGAGTCCATACTGGTGAACTGGCAGGACAGGTATTGCGATTGAGTGATTGATTTTATTGGCTACTAACATGGGAAAGCATTATCTAAGGTAATTAAACGCTCAATTATATTAAGATATCAGCAGCTTAAAACTAATCTTAATATCCAATTATACCACAACCGGCGAGTGTGCTAAATCTAAATGAATTGCCATCTCAGAATTACCAGTATTAATACAAACATTGAAGAAACTCTAATAAGAGGGGATATTAGTACTTTATCCCCATCAGTGTCTTTAGTGAATTATCTTATTTCGATAGAATAATCGTATTTTGAACCTTGAAGTCACAATTAGTGGGCAAGAGAAATCCATTAGATAGAATGTCGGTATATACAAATCTTTTTACACAAAGATTTCGTCTATTATAAAGAAACAAATCAAAGATAAATGGCTCAATTTTCCTATTTAGCAGAATGACGGAATTAATTAAAAGGCATGTGCCCGTATCTGTTGATAGAATTATTTCTGTGTTGACATATATATAAATTTCCCTTATGGTTTGCGTCGACATTACAATAGTGTCTAATAGGGAACAGTTTTTCTATAATGTTCATTTCTAAAGATATAGTAGGGATATAATTTAGAATATATTCTCCCCAAGTGTTATGAGGTTTTTACTTAAAGTTATTGGTGGGTATTTACCTTCAACAAGTGCGCAGTCCATATCTTTCATCTATATCTCTCTTTTAAATCTAATAAATAATCAAATATTTATTAATAATTTCTCTTCTTTTTTCAGTTTTCAGATGGAGCGGCTTATTATATATTTTGGAAATTTCACATTTGGATTTTTGTTTATTGAGATGAGATTTCCAGAAGCCATCCAATCTGCTTTCGGCCTACTGGTCAATTTTTTGTTTTCAGGTGAAGGGAAGCGGTAAATAAGGTAGAAAATGCTATCCTTACACTCTTTCCCGCAAACTACGGCATACGAGCCTTAGTAATAGGCCAAAAAACTACAGAGGCTTTGCCAATTATATTTTTCCGAGGAACAAAGCCCCAAAAGCGGCTGTCACTGCTATTGCCCCGATTATCGCCCATCACAAAAAAAGTACCTTTGTTAACGGTAATTTCCGGCATAGTCTCGTAGGAATGGTGTATTATATAATCTTCTTCTAATTTTTCCCCATTGAGATAAACAGTTCCTTCTATTATTTTTATTTTATCACCCTCTACCCCAATGACTCTTTTAATATAATTATGACCCTGGTCTATCGGTGGTTTAAAGATAACGATATCTCCATGCTGTGGTTCAGTGAAACGATAAGAAATTTTGTTACAGATGAGCCGTTCTCTATTAAATAGGGTATCTTCCATGGAAGCACCTTTAACCACGGTAACCTGCCCAATAAAGGTGATGATAATAAAGGCAATAATACCAGCACTGACCACAGTTTCCAGAAGTTCACGCAACATCGATTCTCCTCTTTTCCCGTTTTTTTTCTTTAGTGCTGATTTATTATTTTTTCCCATATACATTCTGCCCCTTTTAAATTCGTCTTTTATTGTTTCATATTTATTTATCAAGATTATACCATATTCAGGTAATTATCTAATAATAAAAATATTACACCAAATTAGCAAAATAGGGTATAATAGACAGAACCCTTTTCTTGATTGAAATATTATCTATTTATGATAACGAGGAGGAGAGATACTATTCCTACTATTATTTTTGACCTTGATGACACATTGATAAAGACTAATAAAATCTACCGGAATGCTCGCTCTGAATTTGCTGCAATAATGATTAAACAGGGTTTTCCTGCTGAGGAATGTCTGGAAAAGCTTGATGAGATTGATATTGAACATGTTAGACAGCAAGGGTTTGCAATAGAGAGGTACCCCCTTAGTATGGTTAAGACCTATCAATTCTACTGTCAAAAATTTGATAAAAAATTTGATAAAGAAATGGGAAAAAAAGTTGTTCAAATCGGCTGGAGAGTTTTCGAACAGATACCCGAACCGGTGGAAGGAGTAAACATGGTACTGGATACCCTCAAAGAACGTTACACCTTGATACTCGCTACTATGGGAGATCCAAAGACCCAGCATTATAAGATTGACCACTCCGGTTTGAAACGTTATTTTAAAGCCGTGCACATACTCAGCTACAAGACGCCGGAGGAATATCAGGAAATCTTAGCAGAGCATAATTTAGAAAAAGAAAAAACCTGGCTGGTCGGAAACAGTATCAGGTCTGACCTTAATCCGGGATTGAAGTTAGGGTTAAATTGTATCTTAATACCCGCCTCTACCTGGAAATTTGAGGAAGAAAAACCCATTTCTGATCAATATATTCAGGTAGATACTCTTGTTGAAGTTTTACATTATCTATAAAAATGCAAACAAAAAAGATCCCTTCTTATCTTGATATAAACAGAATACAATTTGAGAGACGTATTAAAGAGGCGTATGAAATTCTACTTTCTTGCCGGCTCTGTCCGCATAAGTGTGGCATAAACCGCATTGCCGGTGAAAAAGGAAAGTGCCGTTCTACAGCACAGCCCATGGTCTCCAGTTTTAATGCTCATTATGGTGAAGAGCCGCCACTTTCCGGCAGTAGTGGTTCAGGCACCATCTTTTTTACCAATTGTACCCTGCGCTGCCTCTTTTGTCAGAATTATCCTATCAGTCAATTAGGGAATGGTAATCCGGTGACCATATCAGAATTAGCTGAAATGATGCTCAGTTTACAAAAAAGAGGTTGTCACAATGTAAACTTTGTTTCTCCGACTCACTTTGTGCCGCAAATTATAGATGCTCTTGCCCAGGCGAAAGAGAAGGGGCTTTCCATACCACTGGTGTATAATACCGGCGGCTATGAATCGGTCTCTACACTGAAATTATTGGATGGGATTGTGGATATCTATATGCCCGATGCTAAATATACTGATGATGAAATGGCTCAGAAATATTCCGGTGCAACTGATTATTTTTCAATATTAAAGAAAGCCCTACGGGAGATGCAGCGGCAGGTAGGGGATTTAAAATTAGATGAGGACGGGATTGCTATTTCCGGATTGATTATTCGCCATCTGATATTGCCGGACAATTTAGCGGGAACTGCTCGTATATTACCCTGGATAGCAAAAAATATATCACAGAACGCCTATATCAGTCTGATGTCCCAATACTTTCCGGCTCATCAGGCCATGAATCACCCTCAACTTTCCCGTGGTATTACCAGAAAAGAATATCAAGAAGCCAGGGCTATACTCAGGAGCTGCGGCTTAGAAAACGGTTGGCTCCAACAATAGTCAAGCAAATCAAGCAGGGAGCCATCTCCAAATTGAAGAAAAAGGAAAGATACCAGATTGACAGGTAAGAGTAAAAATATTGAAAATTATAGGATTAATGGTGCTGATACCATCAAAGATAACAATATAACCGGCCCCACTTCTAGTTCTAATACCGCTAACAGCTCCCACTTCAAAGCCGAATTAATCTTATTAGGTGTAGTGGTAATCTGGGGATACACCTTCCCGTTAGTTAAGAATGTGATGGAGTTGATTCCACCCTTTACTTTCTTAGCTTATCGTTTCTTACTGGCCTCCTTAACGATATACTTAATTTTCCAAAAACAATTACGGAATATCAATTTGGATACTCTCAAAAAAGGATTTTTATTAGGATTTTTTCTTTTTATCGGTTATTTTGGTCAGACTACCGGTACCCAATATACTACAGCCACTAAAACCGCTTTTATTACCGGATTTTCGGTAGTCTTAGTTCCCATCTTTGCCTTTTTTATAATAAGGGAAAAGATTCATTTTAACTCTATAATAGGGGTAATCATGGCTATTATCGGTCTCTGGGCAATGAACTCCCGAGCTTCACTTACTCATTTCAATAAAGGTGATGCGCTGGTCTCTCTCTGTGCCGTCTTTTTTGCTCTACATATTGTTTTCGTAGATGTTTTCACAAAAAAGTATGATTATGTACAGCTGGTTTTTGTACAGCTATTTACCGTCTTTTTGTGCTCATTGACCATGTCTTTCTTATTAGAAAAAGAGGCATTACACATTTCATACCATTGGCCTGTATGGTGGGCAATTATTTTTGCCGGACTATTTGCCACGGCAATGGCAATATACCTGCAAAACCGTTTTCAACGCCATTCCAGCCCTACCAAAATTGCCATTATATTTTCCAGTGAACCGGCTTTCGGTGCTTTCTTCTCCTGGTTGATTATGGGAGAGACTATTGGTTTAGTAGGGATAATGGGAGGATTGATAATCTTTGCCGGTATGATTATTGCCCAATTAAGCAAAGTGGAAACATGAGTGATTAAGAAGGGGTTGTAACGATCTCTTCCTATATAATCAGCACTTTTCTCTTGTCCTGATATATTTTCTATGTTAGCATTTAAATAGTACAGGTTCAGCAGGAACAGGTCTTTCTACAAGCTGTACATATTACGCATAGCGTGCCTACATACCATATATACTACGAGATTGTTGTAGATTATATATATAATATTATACCAAAGGAGGAAACAGATGGTTTTAGAGGAAATCAAAAACAGAAGAAGTGTTAGAAGCTATCAAGAAAGAGAGATTCCAGAAGAGGTTTTGCTCAGAGTTTTAGAAGCAGTGCGTCTAGCGCCCTCAGCCAGGAATAGACAGCCCTGGAAATTTGTGATAGTGCAGGATAAGGAATTAATACAAGAGGTTGCTGGAGCAAGTCCTTTATATGGCAATCCACAGACTTTTATGGCTAGTGCCCCGATAATTATTGCCGGCTGTGCCACTAATACCGAGCACATTATGCCTAATGGAGTTCCTTCCTATCCCATTGACCTTGCCATTGCTCTGGATCATCTCACTCTACAAGCAACAAAAGAGGGATTAGGAACATGCTGGATTGGAGCTTTTGACCAGAATAAAGTGAAAGCACTATTGGGTGTGCCGGAAAATATGAAAATAGTATGCCTTATGCCCTTAGGCTATCCAAAAACTGTGACTGCAACTAAAAGAAGCCGAAAACCATTAGAGGATATCATCTGCTATAACCAATACCAAGAATAAAGTATTTTTACTTTTTCCCTATATATCATCATATCTTATTTTGTTCTGAGGGGGATCAGAGAAATGTTCCAAAAATTTATGTTATTACACCCCATAGTACAAGCATTTATCGCCGGCTTATTCACTTGGGGAATGACTGCCATAGGTGCCGGTGCTGTCTTTTTAACCAGAGAAGTAAACAAAAAATTATTAGATACTATGTTAGGGTTTGCTGCCGGTGTGATGATAGCCGCCAGTTACTGGTCACTTTTGGAGCCCGCGCTCACCATGGGAGAAGATGGTCCACTCCCCAACTGGGTACCGGCTGCCATCGGTTTTATGTTAGGAGGGATATTTCTAAGGATAATAGATGCCATTCTTCCCCACCTTCACCCCGGTCTTCCCATGAAAGAAGTAGAAGGTGTACCTACCTCCTGGCAGAGGAGTACCTTGCTTATCCTAGCAGTCACTATTCATAATATACCGGAAGGTCTGGCAGTAGGAGTAGCATTCGGCGCAGTTGCCGCCGGCTTACCTACCGCCTCCATTACCTCTGCTCTTGCCCTGGCTATTGGAATCGGAATACAGAACTTGCCGGAAGGATTAGCCATTTCCATGCCTCTAAGAAAAGAAGGACTATCAAGAGTAAAAAGTTTCTGGTATGGACAGCTGTCCGGTATTGTTGAGCCCATATTTTGTATGTTGGGTGTCCACGCCGTTTTCTTCGTCCGCTCTATTCTACCTTATACACTCGCTTTTGCAGCAGGTGCTATGATATACGTGGTAGTGGAGGAATTAATACCGGAATCCCAACAAGGGGGTAACTCTGATCTTGCCACTATGGGTGTAATGATTGGTTTTACCATTATGATGATTCTCGATGTCGCCCTGGGCTAAAAAGAAGCTGAACTCCCTGACTGGAGGCTGGCGGTCTGTAAATGAGGAAGAAATTTATGAGAAGATATTTTCGGGAACCTATTAGCGGCTTGACTCATTTAATAGGTGCCCTTTTATCTATAGCTGCTTTATGGAAGCTAATCTCTATGGCTTCCCATAGTTGCAATATTTGGTACATTGTTTCTTTTGTGATTTTCGGTATCAGTTTAATCTTGCTTTACAGCAGCAGCGCAGTATACCATTTAGTAAAATCCAGTCCGCGTATTATACAAAACCTACGGCGTTTAGACCATGCCATGATCTATGTTTTAATAGCCGGTAGTTATACTCCTTTTTGTTTAGGTCCGCTCAGGGGGACTATGGGTTTTTACTTTCTTGCCGCCACCTGGTTGATTGCCTTTCTGGGCATTTTATTCTCCATCTTTTATATTAAAGCCCCTCGCTGGATTGCCGCATTATTATATTTAGGTATGGGATGGGCGGCAGCAGTGATTATTAAACCTTTATGGCATGCTCTATCCCATGGTGCATTGATATGGTTGGTAATTGGCGGGTTTTTTTATAGTCTTGGTTCCCTTATTTATATTTTTAAGTGGCCTAATCCCTTTCCGGGGATTTTTGGGTTCCATGAAATTTGGCATATCTTTGTTTTAGCCGGCAGTCTAAGCCATTTTGCCAGTGTAATCCAACTCTGAACATAGCACTACAATAAATTCAATTGGCAATCTCTTTTGATTATGCCAACGGTATTTTTTATTGAAAGCCGACAACTGTAAACCTTTCCGGCTCACAGTTTAGAATGGTGTATTTGATATAATAATTTTGTTATAATAACAGATATGGTTATAATAAACAGAGTAGATAGATTATAGAAAGATAAGATAAAATGGAGGAGCTTAAATGAAAAATATTCTAGTAATAGGTGCCACCGGTCAGATCGGCTCTGAATTAACCTTATCATTACGGGAAAGATATGGTGCAGCCAAGGTAGTTGCCGGAGGTCATCGGCGCACTCCATCTCTGGAGCTGGCAGATGCAGGACCTTATGAAATAGCCAATTGTCTTGATATCCAAGCACTCGCCGATATTATAAAAAAATACCGTATTGATACCATTTACCATTTGGCAGCCCTGCTTTCGGCTACCGGTGAGAAGAATCCCAAGTTAGCTTGGGAGGTTAATGTACAGGGCTTAATCAATGTGCTGGACTTAGCTAAAGAATATCAATGTGCCGTCTTTTTCCCCAGCTCTATCGGAGTGTTCGGTGCCGGTACTCCTAAAGATAAGACCCCACAGGATACTATACAACGTCCTTCTACCATGTATGGCATTACCAAACTTACCGGAGAGCTGCTCTGTGACTATTATTATCAGAGATATGGGCTTGATGTGCGCGGGGTACGCTATCCCGGCTTAATCTCCAATGTAACACCTCCCGGTGGGGGGACTACCGATTATGCTGTCGAGATATTTTACGAAGCGCTTACCCATCAAAAGTACAGCTGTTTCCTAAGTGAAGATACCTATCTTGATATGATGTATATGCCCGATGCCTTAAAGGCTGCAATTGAACTGATGGAGGCAGATTCCAGCCGTCTTATTCACCGTAACGGCTACAATGTCTCTGCCATGAGTTTCTCTCCCAAAGAATTGACCAAGGAAATTCAAAAATGGATACCGGAGCTCCAAATAAGCTATGAAATCGATCCGATAAAACAAGCCATTGCCGATTCCTGGCCCAATAGTATGGATGATAGCGCCGCCCGTACCGAATGGGGCTGGCAGCCGGATTATAACTTATCTGAAATGGTTAAAGATATGATTGAAAAACTAAAGATAAAACTGGATATAAAATAGTTTTTAGAAAAAGGATATTTTCAGTCTTTTAAATAAATGGGAGGAGACCTTTAATGGGTTTAAAAAAATTAGAAGATACACTTCAAAATTCCTTACAAAATTTAGAACAAGAGGGGCGATTGAAGGGCAAAGAGATGGTTATTACCGGTGTTAGAAAGGCACAAGGAGAGGAAGGCCCCCGTTACTTTTTGAAGGGTAAGGAAGGCAAGCTCTTTATTCGTATGAATTCTAATTCTTATTTAGGATTATCCTTACGTCAGGATATGATTTCAGCGGGTGAGGAGGCATCCCGCCAATTCGGCACCGGTCCGGGTGCGGTTCGCTTTATCAGCGGCACCTTAGAGCCACACCGCCGTTTGGAGAAGAGGCTAGCCAACTTTCATAGCCGCGAAGATGCCATTATTTTCAGCTCAGCCTATGCCACTATGCTCGGTGTTGTAACCCCTTTAATTACAACAAATACCATTATTATCAGTGATGAGCTGAACCATAATTGCATTATCAATGCAATTCGGTTATCCCGACCGCTGGATAAGATGATTTATAACCACCTTGACTTAAATGAATTAGAAGCACAGATAAAAGAGAGCATGGGAAGAGCTAAAAGGATAATTATCATCACCGATGGTATTTTCAGTATGAGGGGAGATTATGCACCGCTAGCTGAAATCTCTAAAATAGTCGGGAAATATGACGTCCATTTCCCCGAAGGTGTAGTGCTCATTGTGGATGATTCTCACGGGGTGGGCTGTTTCGGACCTACCGGTAGAGGAACCGAAGAATACACCCAAACTGAGGGTGTCGACATACTAATCGGTACCTTAGGGAAGGCGTTTGGTGTAAATGGTGGTTATGTGGTTTCCAGCCGAACGGTTACCACCTTTTTAAGAGAAAATGCACCACTCTATATTTACTCTAATCCCATATCGGCGGCCGATGCGGCAGAGGCTCATCAGGCACTGGAAATAATAGACAGTCCCGAAGGGAAATCTATTCTGCAACATCTGCATAAGATAACCAAAAGATTTGAGACCGGGTTGAAAGAGCTGGGCTATGAGATAATTGAAAGCGACCATCCTATTGTGCCGCTAATGGTCAGGGATACCCAAAAGACCAGGGAGATGGTAGATTTCCTGCTGGAAAATGGCATACTCGTTACCGGACTCAATTTCCCGGTGGTCCCCCGTGGTGATGAGGAGATAAGGTTCCAGGTTAATGCTGACCATACCACAGCGGATATCGACACAGTATTAAAAGTGTTAAAAGAGTGGAAGAATAATTAAAAACGTTAAGTATTGTAGGGTTAGGTTTCAATATTCGACTATATAGTGATATGGCAAATGTCTAGACTCAACCTAGCTGGTAGTTAGTTTTTTAAAATTCTTTGTAAAATGATGTCTAAAAAAAATATTTTAGGGAATAATATATAGTAGAATATATAGTATAAAGTAAAAATTTAAAACTGAATAACTGAGAAACTACTAAAAGGATAAACTGATAAAGGCAAACTATCTGAAAGGGTAGGACGCAAAGTAATGGGCCTAAAATGTATAAAAAAGTAATATTTATACGTTAAGGCAGCCATACCGCCGGTTTTTCTTTTTAAATACTGAATGGGAGGTGCTTGTTGTGGAAAATAAAGTAGTTAAGAAAATTGGAAAAATTACAAGGCGTAATACCTTGGTTGAGAAGTATAAATATTTAATTTCCAGAATTGCTCTCCAATTTGAAGAGATTCCGGATTCCCGAGAGAATTTAGAAAAGGTAGGCTATTTAGGTCTTTTAAATGCCGCGCATCTCTATGATGCTAAGATTCATAAGGTAGATTTTAAGACCTATGCCCAGATTTTGATTACCGAGGAGATGCATCAATATTTATTGAACCGTAATCGACGGGTGGAGTGTTCCGATTGGCTGCAGGAACTCAATAAACAAATCAATAACTTTGTAATTAAATATTGGGGAAAATATCAGCGTTCTCCCCAAATTGATGAGATTGCCTCCCACTTTAATATTGACGATGATGGTTTGCCCGAGATTTTAAAGGCACGTGATGCCTTACGAGAGACCTATCTTTCTTTTAACCGGGAATCCATCTCCAAATATAAGCTCCTCAAGCCCAATTTAGAAAAGATAAAAAATCGGTGTTACCAATCCTTTAAGTTGCCCATTGAGGATTTAATAATATTAAGAAGGGCTTTTAAGAAGATTAAAAAGATTAAGGAAGATGTTTTCTATTATCTTTTTGTATTGGATTTGAGCCAGACCAAATTAGCTCGGACATTGGGGATTTCTTCTCGCTAGGAAAAACAGATAAAATAAGAATTACTACAGAATTCATCTTGGTATCCAAATATTACCAAAAATTAGTTGACTTTTTCGCGATTAAATGTTTCTAGTTTTTAAAAAATTAAACCTTTCTTTGAGTTCTTAAAATTTCCTCTTGCTTCCGATATATTTTTTGGCTTATGCGTTGTATGCTATAATAACATAGTACAAATTTTCATTTTTCCCTTCAGTGCAGCTCCAATCCTTGGTATAAAGCATATTTCAAAGCTCTGTTGGTTATTTCTCTGATATTACCGAACAAATAAACACTTAGTATTAACTTTAAGTACTATTTTTTAATTAAAATACTCAAAAAAATTTAATTTAACAATATTTATAACAGTTACTGTGCTAAAATAAAACACATTGATAAGTCATATTTAGAGGTCAATAGTGGAGAAAGCATAAAAGATGAAAAAGCGAAAAAATTGGACTCGATTAATTAAGGAAAAGTTATATTTAAATCGTAATAAGAAAATAAGAAGACAGAATATAAATAATGTTAAGAGCAATTCTACTTCTTCAGAGGAATTGCCGAAACAGCAAAAAAATTGGGAAGAGTTTTTTAAGCAAAGACGTCGGGAATATCTAAACCTCTTTAAAGGCTGCCCCATAGCTTTGCTTTATACTGATATTGATGGCATTATATTATCGGTAAATCACTATTTTGAAGAGTTAACCGGCTTTTTGGAAGAAGAATTAAAAGGAAAAGCACTGGCTCACTGTTTACGGCCGAAGGAGCAATCTTTTTTCGATAGCGGCAGTAAAAACTCTTTTGAAGCCGCTATCTTCTCCAAGAACCATTCCCGGATTGAGGTATTGGTTAGGTGGGCTTGGAATCAAATAGATAATCGTTATGCCGGTGTAATTTTTTCTTTCCAGGATATTTCCGGTCTAAGAAGAGAACGTAAAATAAAGCAGATCCTATTTCGCATTTCAGAAATTACGCATTCCGGTCTGCCTTTGGTCGAGATATACCCGCAAATACATGCACAATTAAAGAATATCATAGTTGCTACCAATTTTTATATTGCATTATGGGATATAGAGCAAGAACAATTCCACTTTCCTTACTATCGAGATGAAGCTGCAGGGGATGATGAAATATTTATCTTACGTTACTGCTCGACTCAGAGTATATTCTATTATACCCTGAAACTCGCTAAACCGGTTTTGATGGATTTCCAGCGTTATCGCAAAATGTTATCCCATGGCTTTATTGAACCATGGGATGTTATGACTAATACCCATCTCTGGCTGGCAGTTCCCTTGAAGCTGGAGCAAAGAGTTTTCGGTGTAATTGCCTTACAGAGCTATAATAATGCCCGGCTCTACAGCGAGAAAGATATCGGTCTGTTAGAATTTGTGGCACAACAGATCTCTACAGCCATTGGGAATAAAGAGATAGGGGGAAAAAGAAAAAAGAGCGAAGAATGCGAAAAGAGAGAAGTAGAAAACAGAGAAAAAGCGGTTCCAGAGATAGAAAATATAGAAAAAAAAGAGAGAGAGCTGGAGAGCAAAGAGAAGGAAAAGCGGGCAAAAACTCAACAATTGTGTGAACAACAGATAGAGCAGGAACGGAGAGAACAGGAAGATCAAGAAAGAATGGCAAAGGAAAGGGCAGTTCAGGAAAAAATCAGGCAAGAGCAGGAAATGTCAGAAAAGGCAGCCCAAGAACAAGAATTGAAAGAACAAATACTAAAAGAAAAAGAACCGGAAGAACACCGGTTCAAAGAACAGGCAAGTCCAGTCGCCTATCAGAAAAAAGAAGAGCAAAATCAGGATTTTAAAGAAAACAGCATTCAGGAAATGCTTAACAAAACACAGTCAGATTCCTCTAAAGAAACTGATACAAAAATAAAAAAAGATGCTGAAAATAAACCACCGACATATCAACATCCTACTATAGAATTTTTAACGAGGACGAGGAAAAATAAACCGGTATTGGGCAGCAGATTTAGAGAAAATAGAAATAAATAAAGAAAAGAAAGAAATTTTAACCGCGCCGGAGATAGGAAAAAATTGTGTTTTTAAAAGAGGCCTCGTAGCATTTCAGCTAAGAAGCCTCCCTGATGCCAGCCTTGATGCCGGCTAATTCCCTCTGTATTTCGGTGCAGAATAGGGTATAATAGTCACGGTTTTGCTGGTTGAGTTTGTTTAAAGTCTTTTGTACCATAGAGACCTGTTTAAAAATCTGCTGATAACCCTCTTTTTGAGTGGTAACAAGCTCCTGCATGAATCTGTCAATACGGAAAATCAAAAAGACAGATAAAGCAATGGGAAAACCTTGATTGGTGATAATCTCTGATATTTTAGTCCAATCCATCCCTTCCTCCTTTTCAAATATCTATGGGGAACTTTTTTCTTATTATTTATAATTTTAAGTATTCTTCGCTCATCAGAATAATGATGCTGAAAGTTACATATCCCAAGCAAAAGAATCAGCCTCCCTATATTGTCATTACCAACGGCTTCTTTCTCCTCTTTTTGTCTTTACGAGGAGCGTAGCGATGCGGCAATCTCATATTCAGCCAGCCGATTGTCAATTAATTAATCTATTAAGTGAAGAGATATTGCGGGCAATAAGGCTAGCCTCACGGTGACAGAAGACAGAATTGCAAGGAAACTGACAATTCAAGATTCGACCTCAAAAGATTCTTTATCAAGTCAACCCTGCCAACGGGCCGGGCTGACCGGGCGTACATCTAAATGTAAAAAATGATTATTAGGATAAAACCCAATTCCGGGAAAACCAACCTGTTCGGCAGCCCTTAAAAGTTCTTCCAAGGGCAGTCCCGGTACGTAGACATCAGCAGCCATGCCGTATAGATGATAACTCCCTTTTACGCCACCCACGACTTCATTGTAAGAAGAGCAGCGGTAACCTGAGGTAATTATTATTGGTTTCTCGATTTTAGTTCTTAAATCTTGCAATTTATATAAAAACTTATTATGGAGCATTACCCGTTGACAGCAAGTGCATTGAAATTCATCCAGCATAAAGTTTTCGCTAATCCTGAATTGATTAATGACATTTTGTCCTACCATCGGTGCCATTCCTTTCTAATTGCACAAGCTTAGCCAGGGCTTCTTCTTTCCGGTAAAAGGCCTCTTTCTTGAGCAGTGCATCGTAATGCTCACTATTAACACGGGAAATATTGGCTTTCATTAAGGCTTTTAACTGACCGGTCTCCTGTGCTTTCAAGATTATATTATTTCCCTTCAAAATCTCCAGTAGTTTATTCCAGGCCTCTTCCCATTTTCTTTCGCCCTCACCAATACCAAATTCCTCCTCCGCCCAAAGCATAGCCGTCAGCAATGCCTCTTTTATAACCTCTGTCCGGTCCTTTCCCAGCTTATTCTTTAAAAAACTAAATCCAACAGTTACCGCCAAGAGTAGTATGCCTTCCATTAAATATTTGCTAAATATTGCTTGAATCATCTTTCTTTCCTTTCCCTAATTTTTAATGAATAATTTTGATTATTGGTAAAAAACAAGAGCCAACCTCAAAAGGATGGCTCTTGTTTTGAATGTCAGTCAGTAATGTCCAATGTCAAGATCTGACCCCTAGCCCTATCACTCTGAAATGTCCATAACATCAGTAGAACTATGGTCAACAATGCGGGCATCAACTATTGCTACCAAATCATTGCCCTTGTTATGGAAAATATTGTTCTCAATGATAGTTTCCATAACAGTTTCAATGAACCCGCTCTGTTCTTCTAAATCATCAAAATCTCCGTCATCTACATTTTTCGGGTTGTCCAGGGTTAAATTAACCAGATATCCGGCACTATCCTGGAATTGCATGTAGAGCCTCTTATAGCTGGTAATATCACCAAGTTTAGTAGTGGCCATGATTTCCTCCTTTCTTGTTATTTTCTATAAATATATTTGCAGTAATTTTTTATTAAGAAGTAAGCTGAAAAGATTTATTCAGTCTTGTTTCATCAAGGGTATACTTCTGCAAGCTAACCAGTTGATTCGCCACATCAAATACATCCTGTTCGGCAGCCGAATCCTTAACCCTACTAAAGCTTTTAGTGCGGATAATCGGCTTACCCGTCTCCGGGTTAGTTCCGGTGACTAATCTTAATTGTAAGACTGTATCAAGGGGAACAACTACTACCGGCATGATGACACCTCCTTTCTTGTTAGCATGTAAGGGCTATAAATTGCGGGTAAACAGTTTTCGCTTATCAGTTAAAATAGCCCCTATAATGTAAAAGCAAAAAAGGGACAAAATACAAAAGGGTAAAATATTTTTTGACTTTTTCGCTTGGGTTTACTTAGAGACAGTTCTCCGGAAAATTAATTTAAGCATGTATTTTACATATTTTCTGGAAATCGTTCCTATTTGATACTGTCTGATAAGATTTAGTTTGATTTCAATTGTGTTTTTTGCTAAGATAATATTAAACTAATTAAATCTAGCCAGTTGTCCCGAGAAAGTACTTTATAAAAGATTAATCTAGTGAGACGATTATTCACTTATTTAATTTCGACTTCATATATCTAAGGCTATAATCGGCTATGAGTATGGAGCGATGGGTGTATTGGGAAACTGATACGCCTCCCATTATGGAAAGAAATTAACGAAGTAAATGCGTGTTTATTTTCGGGTTTCCTTAATGGGAAGCCCTTTTTTATTATATTAGCAGTATCAGCATTTACTGGGAGGGGAGCGGTGATAGACTGAATATTTTTTTCTTTTAGCGGTATAAATTATTACCGATTATATTTCGTTAAAACAAAGTTAGCCAATAAATCAAGAATGATTAATAATTTAATTTAAGGAGGAATTAGAATCAATGCTAAAAAATAGAGTAAAAAAATTAATGCTCACCACTTTAATCAGCTTAATTGTGCTGGGTGGTTTAGTCTTAGCCGGAGTATACGCTGAGCCGTTAGAGGGTGAGTTGATACTACTACATGCCGGCAGTTTGAAAGTACCGGTAGATAATCTTAAAGCCGCCTTTCACGAACTCTACCCCAATATCGAAGTAAAAAGTGAAGCCGGTGGGAGTAACACTCTTTGCCGACAGGTCTCAGAACTGGGTAAAAACGTAGATGTTCTGATGTCTGCTGACTATGTGGTAATAGATGAACTCCTGATGCCCGAGCATGCTTCCTGGAATGTCGCTTTCGCCGTAAATTCTCTGGTTATTATGTATACCGATGACAGCAAATATGCCGATGAAATAAACGAAGATAACTGGTATGAAATATTATTGAGAGATGGTGTTAATTTTGGTCACAGTGAACCAGATATGGACCCTTGCGGGTACCGTTCGGTACTCTTATTCCAATTAGCTGAAAACTATTACAAAAAAGAGGGGCTAAATCAGGCTATAATAGATGCGATTCCTCAGAAGAATATTCGTCCCAAATCTGTAGAATTGATTGCCCTATTAGAAACAGGAGCATTGGACTATGCCTTTGAATACGAATCGGTTGCACTTCAGCATGAGGCAATGGATGAACGTTTTAAGTATGTAAGGCTACCGGATGCTATAAATCTAAGCTCATTGGACTATGCTGATGATTATGCCAAAGCTACCATCAAATTAACCGGTCCAAGCCCGGATACCCCGCTAATTGTTAACGGAGAACCCATTGTCTATAGTTTGACCATGCCGTTAACAGGAGAGAACAGAGAAAATGCCATTGCTTTCTTAAGATTTGTCTTTAATCCCGAACAGGGGCTAAAAGTACTGCAGGAATCCGGACAGCCGGTAATCGAAGTCAGAGCAGTGAGCGGAAGGGAAAATGTACCCACCGAATTGGCTGATTTAGTAAAATAGAAGCAGTAATACAAATATATAAATTGTTCATGTAAAATGATAGAATAAATTGGACCAAGTTAAGGGTAGGGATCCAAAGCCGGTATAATATAATCCTCTTAATTTTGAAAGTATTGTGTTTCTGCTTTGGACTCCCTTCCTGTTTTTTTGTGTCTTTATCTTGTTCAAATAAGAAAACCATGGAGGAGAGCAATCTTGGAAAGACGTTTAGAGCTACTCTACATTTTAGCTGCCCTCACCGGATTTATAATTCTGGTGTTCAATGTCTTTCCTATCTTAAATACCTTCTACTGGACTGACTGGGATACCGTCAAGATGACCTTAACTGATAAAATGGTAATTAACAGCATCTGGACCAGTGTGAAATGCGCCTCTATTACCACTATTATCTCTTTCTTCTTAGGTATACCGCTAGCTTATTATCTGGCTCGTCATGAATTTAAGCTGAAAAATTTAATTGAGAGTCTGGTAGATATACCTATGGTTATTCCCCATACCGTAGCCGGAATATGTCTGCTCACTGTGGTAAGCCCTCGCAGTCCGGTGGGCCATTTTTTAAAGACTCACAATATCGAGGCATTAGGAACTGAAATGGGAATCGTGCTGGGGATGCTCTTTGTCAGCATGCCTCTCTTAGTTGACTCAGCCCGCGATGCCTTTAAATGGGTGCCTGTACGCATGGAAAATGTCTCCCGCAGTTTAGGCGCCACCCATCTAGAGACTTTTTTTAGAATTACCTTTGTCCTCTCCTGGCGGGGTATTTTAAGCGGAATGATTATTACCTGGGCACGCGCCATCAGCGAATTTGGGGCAGTAATAATCCTAGCTTACCATCCCATGACAGCCCCCACTTTAATATATGAACGATTCAGTGCCTATGGTATGAAGTATGCCGTTCCTGCTAATATCATTCTTGTGGTTATCAGTATTATCATCTTTGTAGTATTACGCTTAGTATCATTAAAAGGAAGGCAAAGGCATGATTCACGTTAAAAACCTGAACATAACCCTGGGTACTTTTCGCATCAAAAACGTGAACCTCAAAATAAAAAAGGGTGAATTTTTAGTATTGCTGGGACCTACGGCAGCCGGTAAGAGTGTTATTATCGAAGCAATAGCCGGTCTGGTGCCTATTCAGAGCGGTCAAATCATAGTAAACAATCGTGACGTCACCAAGTTAAGGCCGGAAGAGAGGAATATAACCATTTGTTATCAGGATTACAATCTTTTTCCCCATATGAATGTGCAAAACAATATTACCTATGGTTTGCGTTTCAAAAAAGACAAACATAATCCTCAATACCGGAAAAATTTTAAGGAACTAGTTAAGTTATTAAAGATAGAGAGTATCTTAGAGCGTATGCCACTTAACTTAAGCGGAGGTGAACAACAGAGGGTATCCTTAGCCCGCGGTTTGATCGGAAATCCCGATGTTTTATTGTTGGATGAGCCCTTATCGGCATTGGACCCCAATATAAAAGCCACTATTCAGGAAGAATTAAAAAACATACATCGAACACTCCATACCACTATTATTATGGTTACCCATGATTTTATTGAAGCCAATTACTTAGCCCAGAGTGTAGCAATTGTTCATGATGGAAAAATAATACAGCAGGGTAAACCGGAAGAAATATTCCAGAGTCCCAGCTCTGTCTTTGCTGCTCAATTTATAGGTGTTAAAAATATCTTTCGGATTGAAGAGCCGGCAGAGTTGGAATTTTTTGGTCTAACAAAGCCCGGTTATATCGGTATTCGTCCTGAAAATGTCTATATCTCGCTAAAACCCATTAAAACAGATTACCATTTCCAGGCAGAGATTGGAGATATCCGGAACAATCAGATCTATATGGAGATACTATGTTGCAACACGAGGCGTGATTACCTTGCCTATCTCACTATTAACCGCTTTTTTGAGCTGGGATTGACTAAAGGAATGACAGTCTATTTCGGCTTTAACAAGAAAAGCCTCATTCACATCCACGAAAAGCCTGTACAAGATTTAAAGTGCAAAGCTTAAAAGTAATACTCTCATTCTATTCTGATATTAGCTTTTTTTAGAAGGGCCATTACCAGAAGTGCAACAATGCCCCCTGTTAAAGCAGTGATAAGCTGTGGCAAACTCATCATCTGAGAAACAGCCGGCGGAACCTGTACCAATAAATTTACCGCACTAAACAATATTGAGAATTTTACTAAGGATGCTATGATAATAGCGATAATTTTGTTCTTGAATTTGAGTAAATAGAATAAGACTACCATCAAAGAATTACCCAACGCAATAAAAGGAATGAGAGGAGCAAGAGGCGGTGGCAGGATACCTCTCATGGCGGCTACCAATGGTGTTAGGATGCCAATTAGTATCCCGCCTTGCCAGCCGACTATCGAGGCTGCAAGGTAGAGTACAGTATTGACTAAAGGTCCGGTGATAGGTTGTGGGAAACCACCCATTTGAAAGACCAGGGCTATTGCCAATAAGAATGCCGTCCTGGTAAGCCATTTTATTCTAGTGCTTGTTTGCAACGATTTTTCCTCGCTTTCTATTTTAAGACCTTAGGGAAGGGTATCAATCCCAATCCCTAAGGTCAAATATTATTCTAACAGTACCTTTGGCATCCATAAACTTAACTATTCTAGTAATTATACCTTCGCTTTAGCGCTTTCTTTCTTATTCTTCTTGTCAAAATAATGGGTATGCAGGAGATGGTGAGATTTTTCACCCAGAGGTTTTCCTAAAAATTCTGCATAAAGCTGCTTTATAGCCGGATTGTCATGGGATTTTCTCAGCTCACGACCCTCATCTTCCCGGTAAATAGCTTGAATACGGGCTTTTCTAACCTCATCTGAGGTCAGACGCGGCTGTCCGCCTCCACCGATGCAGCCGCCCGGGCAAGTCATTACCTCGATAAAATGGTATTCTTTTTCACCTTTCAGCAATGCTTCTATTACCTGACGGGCATTGCCCAGACCATGGACAACAGCTACCTTTAAAGTAACTCCTTCCAGGAAGTTCCATTCCGGTAAAGCCCCGGTTATAGTTAGCGCAGCTTCTTTCACCCCTTCTAAACCCTGTACCGGAGTGACATGTAGATTGGTAAAGGGTAGGGGTTTTCCGGTAACAACTTCATAGGCAGTTCTGAGTGCGGCCTCCATAACTCCGCCGGTATTGGCAAAGATGTCGGCAGCTCCTGTAGAAATGCCTAATGGTGCATCCATTTGACCCTCGGGCAGATTAACAAAGTCTATCCCGGCTTGTTTAATCATCTTGCCCAATTCCCTGGTAGTCAAGACATAATCTACATCCTGCACCCCGCTGTCGGACATCTCTTCACGGCTCGCCTCAAATTTTTTAGCGGTGCAGGGCATAATTGATACTACCACCATGTCTTCTTTTTTTATACCCGTCTTCTCAGCAAAATAGGTCTTGGCTATAGCTCCGAACATCTGCTGTGGCGATTTACAGGTGGAGATATTTTCTATCAATTCGGGATAGAAATGTTCCATATAATTAATCCACCCCGGGGAACAGGAGGTAAACATGGGTAATTTGGTATTTTCATCGTGATCTACCAATTTTTTCTTTAAACGAGTGAGGAGTTCATTTCCTTCTTCGATGATAGTCAAGTCTGCCGCAAAATTGGTGTCAAAGACCTGGTCAAAACCCAACATTTTCAAGGCGGTAACCATACGTCCTTTCACTAAAGTGCCGGGGGGCAAGTCAAAGCATTCACCTAATGCCGCCCTGATAGCCGGTGCGGTCTGTACCACCACATATTTATTGGGGTCATCTAAAACAGCCCAGACCTGATCGATATCATCTTTCTCGGTGATAGCTCCTACCGGGCAGACGGCGGCACACTGTCCACATTGGACACAGACCGCTTCAGACAATAAATCAAATTGCGCCGGCCCGATAACCGTATTGATTCCACGATAACGAGGACCTAGTGTATTAACATTTTGTATTTCCTGACAGACGGCGACACAACGCCGACATAGTATACATTTATTAGGATCTCGAACAATACCGGGAGTACTCTTATCTAAAGATAGTAATGGTTTTTCAGTATTGAATCTGACTTCTCTGATGCCATATTCTTCAGCCAAGGTCTGTAATTCACAATCTTGGTTCCGGTCACAAGTATTACATTCCCAGGGGTGAGAGTTCAGGAGTAGCTCTATAACAGCTTTACGAGCACCTCTGACCCTTGCACTGTTGGTCTTTACTTTCATACCTTCAGACACTTCAGTGACACAGGAGGGGAGCAGGGTTCTAGCACCTTCCACCTCTACTACACAGAGGCGGCAAGAGCCCGGTTCCTGCAATCCTTCAAAATAGCAGAGAGTCGGTATTTTAATACCGATTTTTTTAGCGGCATCGAGAATAGTGGTTCCTTTTTTTACTTCTAAGGGTGTATTGTTTATTTCAATTCTTACGGTCATTGGTAACTCCTTATATTATTAATACGTTAATTTTTTTAAAGTAGTTTTAGTTAATAGTATATGTAACTTTATTTCCATTTCATCTACCATATGGTTATTGGTATAAAAACGAGACATAAATAATAAAAAACAATAGCCGAAAACTTACTCTAAAAATCCGAAACTCTAATCAGATACTATTTGAGGTATTTCAGTTTAACCTTGGTAAAACCTCCTATGGAATAAGTGGAATAAATTGGTGGAATGCATGAAAAAATTCAGCCAAATAGAAATTAATTCCCATCCTTCCCCCTTTTCCCTTTTCAAATACGGGAGAGGGAGGTGTGCTTATTTCTAAACAATCCCTTTAGATCTCTATATTTATCGGTTTTTTGCCGTAGATTTTTCTTTAGGCAATAAAAGATTGTGAAATATTGCACAAGCCAATCTAATATAACATAAAGAAGAATATTTGACAAGTTTTAATAGTAAATATTAATAATATTAATGGGCAACAATACAGGCTTTGCCGTTTTCTTTGGCTTGGTAGAGCAGGCGGTCCAAACGGGTAGTGAAGGTATCTGCGGTATCATTTTTCTGCCAAGAAGTAACTCCGAAACTGCAGGTGAGATTGGATACCGGCGAGAAGTCAACTTGATGTAACATAGTTTTTATGCGATTAGACAGTTTTAGAGCTGCTTCTAAATTAGTGTTCGGAAGTAAGATAATAAACTCTTCTCCGCCCCAGCGGTAGACTTGATCATTTTCACGGATTAAACTTTTTACGGTGGAGCTGTATTTTATTAGTACTTTATCACCTACCGGATGTCCAAAATCGTCATTCACCCTTTTAAAGTCATCTATATCAAACATTATGCCGGAGAAGGGATTTCCATATCTTTTAGTGCGAGCTATTTCTTTTGCCAGGTCCTGATCATACTTTCTGCGGTTATAAGTATTAGTGAGACCGTCAGTGGTTGATAATCTTTCTAAGGCAAGTGCATCATTATATTGAATTCTTTGCAGCCTATTAACCGTGCGGACATTAAAGGCGCTAAAGAACAAGATTAATAGCGTAAAGATGAATAAGTCTCCGGAAAAATCAGCAAGGTAATGTATTTCCTTATATTTTAAAATAAGGGTAATACCTAGTATCAGAATTAAAGAGAGAGTTATTTTGTAGAAAAAGCGGTTGGGTATTGACAAGAGAATTACCATCATAAAGAGGATATAGACTTGCCGATGTGACATTATTTCCAGCCTTGGATAGGTAAAGAGCAGGGTCCACAACAATACTATCTGTACTATTTCATAAATGGAGGTACATTGATAAAGGGGGAATTTAGTCCGCTCAATACGCAGATAGTAGTAAACGGCAGAAATCAAGTATAGCAGCCTGATTAAGGAAGGGACAAGAAGCATATTTAAATCTTCAAAATAAAAAAAGTCAGGTATGATATAAAGTTGGAAGAGAAGGGCAATGCCCAGTATAAATTTTCGCGATGAGGCAATATTATCTTGCAGCATATATTTTTGGAAATCCCGTTCCAGGGAAGGGCTTTTAAATTCTCCGGAAAGCCTAGATATATTTTCAATATTTTCTTTTAAGATTCTCATATCTGCTATGTTCTTTTTTTTGGTGAAATTCGCCTAAATTGTTGAGTATTTTCTACTTTTATAAACGAAATACTCAAAAAATGCAAATATTTTTCCTTATTTAAGTATTACCCTTTCTTAATCGACAAATTAACTCATATTATCTGCTCTATTACTCAATCCATACAAATCCTCCTAATCAAAAAATCAGGAGGTTTCACTAACAATGTGTTATATCGGAAATTAATGTGCTGAAGAAAGCCCTATCTATTTATGACGGTAAAACAAGCATAGAATTTAACAGCAGGGAAGGTCCAATCAATAAAGACGAAAAGCATTTAAGCTAAAATTAACCTTAACAAAGTTAATGATGTCCCGTTATTCTTTTATCTCTAAAGAAATCTTCTCATCGAGCAGCAAGCCCCTGCCCGGAATTACTCTTAACAATTTTTCCTGCAAATAGCTGACTTTAAAGAGAAACTCTTCTTTCTTCCTGATAATCTGAGTCGTGGCATTCCTCAATTTGGCCAGATGGTACCAGAGCCGATGGTAGGTGGCGTCCATATCGTCAGGCCAGAGGTGGTCGATAATCTGCTCATAGGAGAGCATCTTCCCTTGATTTTGAGCTAACAAGAACATCAGCCGAAAACCAATTTTGCTAACCGCTATCTCCTCTTGTAGAAAAAGGATACGGTCCGGACGGCCGCAATCAATTACTAATACCGGTAAGTTCGACGGTTGTTTTGCTATATTTTTGGTGGAGACAAGCCAATTTTCTACTGATAATGATTGCCCCTTGGACCCATTAGTCTGTTTAAATTGCTCATCCGGCAGTAAAGGAGCGGTAAGATACTTGCTTACTTGGTCAGAAACTTTTAAAACTGTTTTCTGCTCAGATTCAGATGATGAAGAGCCGGAATCGAGCTTGTCTTTAATCTCCGTAGCCAGTCGAGCGGGCAATAACTGCTCTAATTGCTGTTCTGATAATTCTTTTAGGCAATCCGGATGGTTATACCCTTCCAGTAGTAACCGGGCAATGTACCCTCTGGTTAAACGCGGAATTTGTAGCCGGGCTAAGGCAAGTCCATCGGTGGTAATCCCGGTTATCAATCGGGCGGAAAGTTGCTGTATTTTTTCTAAATCCAGTGCTCTCTCTTCTTTCCAGCCAAGTTGGGCAGCCAAAGCAGCTAAGGTATCGGCAAGCCAGGAAAATCCTTCGCCAATTTTTTGAATGCTTCCGCCTAAAATACCGTATTCTTCTTCCAATTCTCTCAATTCTTTTCCTCTAATCCAATCCTGCATTAAGAGCACATTTTTAAGGGTCAGATAATAACTAAGTTCTTTTTTAGCTTGCCACCTGACAGGTTCTAAAGAGCCGGTTTTAATATAATGTTGGAAAATTGGTTTACCTTCTTCCTGTTGTTCAAAGATAAGGTTTAAGATACGCAGCCGTAAATATTCTTTCCATTTAGGGAAAGCAGAATTTTTCTTTTTTGTTTTTACTATTCTGCTGCCGCTTCCCGGATAATCGGTAAAAAAAGGTACACCATCATGGGAGGTAGCAATCAGAAGGAGAATCTCCAGCTCACTGATATTTCCCTTTTCACTCTCTCTAATCCACTTTAGGAAATGAATATAGGTGGCAAAAGTGATGCCTTTTGCGGTAACCAATTGTCCCATTTCACTAATTTCGTAATTCTTATCAGCGGGGAGAAGGGGAGGTATCACCAAACCTTTCTTCTCCAGTCGGTTCAGTCCGGCTTTAATATCTGTTTCAGTGTATTTTTGGGAAAACTTATGCAGCCAGAAAACTGAGCTCTTCTTATTACTATCAGTTTGCAATATTTCCAGTATATCCTCTAAAGACGTGCAGCCGAAGGCAATATTGTAGAGTAAAAAAGACAATAAGTCCTGCTGTATTACCACCGGACGGTGCAGCAAGGTTTCGGGAATATCGCCCACGCCTTTTGCAAAATATAGTTGTTGATAGGTAGTGAGTTCAAGGAGGGAAGTAGCCAAAAAAATAATTCTGCCAAAAGAATGAGCAAAATTTAAGCGTCCCGCTCTACCGCCCATGTTTTCTACCTCTGCATAAGTCAGGGCTCTTCGGCGGTAATGGGGTAGATTGTCAGGGCTGTTACTTACACTGGCTGACCGGGAAATAACCTTCTGTCCGGTTAGAATAACATTATTTACCGGTAGATTAACTCCCATAGCTAATGTACCGGTAGCGCATATAACCTTTAATTCCCCGGCCCGGACTGAATTTTCCAGTGCTTGGCGCTCCGGAAAAGTCAGGTCAGCACAATGGTAGCCCACTCCATTTTGCAGTAGACTCGTTAATTCTTCTTTAGAGGTGGAATCCTCTGAAGAGAGCAATTGTTCGAGTGCGGTATGGGCAGGTTCCAGAGAGAGCTCTTCTGCCAGCCAACTGCTCCAGAGACGTACTTCCTTCTTGGTAGAAAAGAAAATCAAACTGGTTTCCTGTCTCTTAATTAGGAATTTCAGAGTAGCTTTCAGATAACCGGCTAAATCGCACTCCCGAACTTCCTCCGGAGGGAAAAAATATTCTTCGCCGGTTGTCTTACTGTTATGTTCCCGATATCGGTAAATACCATTTCGGACAATGCCTTTACGCAGTTCTACCGGACGATAGGAAGAAGTGAGCAGTTTAGCCTCCAGCCAGTGGGACAAGGGCAGGAGGTATTCTGAAAAAGCAGAAAGAGCAATTATGCGGAGGTCAGGGTAATTATTTTTCAGATAATTAAAACTGCCCTCTAATTTTGGACCGCGTTCCAAATCACTGATAAATTGGATCTCATCAGCTATAATTAAAGAGACATTGTTCATAAATTTGGGGTATTGCAGAAGCAAATAAGAGAATTTTTCATAGACGATAACTGCTATATGAAAATTACCCCGAATAATATCCTCATCATGCCGGCGGTGGTCACTGGAGGAGAACTTAACCTGCAGTCCGATAGAATGGTAAAGACGATGAAAGTGCCGGTACTTCTCTTCAGCCAGGACACGTAGAGGGACCAGATAGATAACCTTTTTTTGCAAAGTTATTTCCTGCAGTGCAGCAATCTCGGCAAGCAGGGTCTTACCGGAGGAACTGGGTGAGTGTACTAATAAATTTTTACTATTTTTCTGCATCTGAGCAGGATGATGAGGTAAAGAGCGGCTACTGTGCTGTAATAAACTAAACTCGCGTATAGCTTTCTCCTGTACCGGCAGCAGATAGTCAGAGTATTGCTCTTTCCATATATTAATAAGGTATGGAGGAATCCCGAAATATTCCAACTGTTCCATCTTCATATTTTCCAGCATCTATAGCCCTTCAGTAAACGTATATTCGAATTAATAGGCAAACAAATGTTTGCTATATAGTATAAAGTAATCTTTTAAAAAAATCAAAAATATTTTTAAAAATCGGTTGACAATATCTTTTTTCATGTTAGACTTAAAACAGTTTGAAAACTGAAAAAGTGAACCAACCAACCAACAAATAACTTTTTCATTTTTAGACCTCCTAACTAAAGAAAAAGCCACTCTCACTGGGTGGCTTTCTCTTTTTACACCCATTACGAATATACTTTATCATCATGGGTAGTGCCTCCCCTCTCGCCGACATCTTCTCTTTGCCATTGTGAGAATCATTTTTCTTTGTTGTTGTCGGGATTATTTTCCTTTTTGCCGTTACCGGGAGCGCAGTGGCGCGGCAATATCGCGTTTGATTGGTTAATGGGTTGTTGTAGAATTTTATTACCAATAATATTTGTTTTTTAAACCATTCTGTTTATAATAAGATTGTCAAAGGAAAGATTATAAAAGCAAGTGGGGATATAGCTCAGTTGGGAGAGCGCTGCGTTCGCATCGCAGAGGCCAGGGGTTCAAATCCCCTTATCTCCACCAGTATGAGTGTCCTTATAGGATTCGAGAATCCCGTGAGGACACTTTTCGTTTTAATTGCTTGCATAGTTCACATAAACCCCTTTTCTGGTGTTGACAGAGATGTTTGGAACTGGGATTGAGGCAGCTTCAGGTATGGTGAGTGAACCAACACAGTTATAGTGAATAATCAGTTTTTATTCTCAAACACCTGCTATCTTTTCTGAATTAAAAACTTCAATGCGGTCGATCAACTCATTTGCCATTCAAGGTGTAAGCTTCTTTATGCGGGTGTACCTTATGACAATAGAGATAAATGTATCTATAGGTACTTGTTGCTGTTCTGCCTTGTCCAGCATTGCCTGAAGGGGCTTGATTTTCTCAGACAACTTCGCTTAATCATCCTCATAACTACGCCCCATTTTAGCGAAACGTTCGTCACTAATATTGCCGCTGACATCGTCTTCATAGAATTTTTCAAAAATAACATCCAACTCTTTATCACGATGCAAATAGCTGTTTAGCTTTCTACGTTTTAAGTTTAGATCAGATATGACTCTCTCTGCCGAATATTCCATCATAGCTTCGGCAAACTCCTTTTCACGCTGTGCCTCATGGCCATTTATCGGCAGCAACCCGAAATTTACAGCCGGCATTTCTCGCTCGCCTACTATAATAGGGTCATGGCGTACCGCTGATGTGGCTGACGCTTTCTCAACGCCCGCAACAGAATGTTTCTGATGGGAGTTTCCATATGAACATTGGTTGCGGATTCGCACCAACAATGTGATTGAACGGCTCAACCAGGAGATCCGGCGTAGAACAAAGGTAGTCGGAACCTTTCCGGATGGGAGCTCAGCGCTTATGCTGGTCTGTGCCCGCCTGCGATATGTCGTAGGCACACAATGGGGCAGTAAGGCATATCTGAACATGAGACACCTAAAATACTGGACAGCAACGAGATGGCTGTCAGCTAACAGTCAAATGAATGGCCTTCCGAAATTTGCGCATAATTCTTAACAGTACCACTTGAATATAGTTAACTTTATATAGTATAATATTTAAATATCGGATAATCGAAATGTACCTGGCCGCAGGCAGCGGCGCACCTATATTGAATGCCCGCATACCGTTGAGCGCCAGTTGTTCTCTAACCCGAAGCAATTGTTCGCCTTCTTAAGTGAACGGTGGGTAGCCACCCTACGAAGACTTACATCCAAGGTAATGGATATTCCACCCACTAGAAAGGAGGAGTTATTAAAAGCTTCCGAACCTGGTCAAACTCACCCGAATTAGGGGTGAGTTTGGGAAGGGAGACTATGGAGAAGAATAGAAACGGCTATGAGGAAACAAAGTACGGTGAAACGTTCGCCGTGCATAGATTGTTATTCAAAAGATAAGGAGAAATGAAATGAAAACGAAATTCCAACTTTTTGTCCTTGTGATCATCATGGCTCTGGTCGGGATAGCTGGTAGCGTAGCGGCACAAGAATCTGTAGCAGTGCCGGCTCCATATGAGCCGGAGGCAGTACCCGTCCATCCGACGCTCCTGGCCAAGTATGAGGAGTTCTTTCCACCCGCAGTGTTAAAAGTAACGGATGGTGTCTGGGTTGCCAGGGGATACAATCGGGACAATCCCGTACTTATCGAGGGTGTCGACGGCTTGATTGTTGTAGATCCTGGAGAGAGCATTCCCGCGGCACAGAAGGTCAAGGATGCATTCAATGCCAACCTGAGCAATATCTTCGACAAAAAACCCGTCAAAGCAATCATCTACACCCACCACCATGACTGCCATGTCAACGGTGCCTCTGTCTTTGCCGACGAGCAAACAGAGATCATTGGTCACGAGAGCCTGTTGAGTAACATGTTCAGCGAGTGGTTTGGCCCGGTCTATCCGTCGCGAGTCGAGGGCGGTACCAAGATGGTAGGAGCGTTGTTCCAAGACACACCCGTCCGGGACGGGAAAGGCTGGTATGTCGGCTACGTACTTGCCGGACCGCAGATTTTCGGACCATCAGGCTTCCTGGCGCCGACAAAGACCATCAAGGAAGAGACAAGGTTAACAATCGTCGGTGTTGATGTAGATCTCATTCCCGTAGCCGGTGAGACGACAGATGTCCTATTAGTGTGGTTGCCGCAAAAAGAAGTCCTGATCCAGATCGCCGTTGTCTACGAGGCATTTCCGGCTATCTCGACCATGCGGGGCAGCCGCCTGAGGGATCCACTGGATTACGTCAATACCCTGAAGATTGCCAGAGGACTCAATCCCGAATACCTAGTGACAATCCATGGCCCCAATCCCGTCACCAGCGGAAAAGAAAACGTCAGCCAATACCTCACCAACTTCAGCGATGCAATCCAGTTCGTGAATGACCAAACACTCTACTACATGAACAAAGGCTATACGGCGGGGGAGATGATGGACCTGATCGTGTTGCCGCCTCATCTTGCCTCCAGTCTCTATTTGCAGGAGACTTATGGATCGAAAGAATGGAACATCGTCCACATCTTCCGCTATTACCGCGGTTACTACACCGGCGAAGTAAGGGATCTGTTTCCACAGACTACCCGGAGTGAGGCAGAGATGTCGGCCTTCCTAGCTGAAGGCGATGGTGATCTGGCAAGTAAAGCCCAGGCGGCTCTGGATATCAACCTGGAATGGGCATTGAGACTTGCCGACGATGCGCTCTTGCTGGACCCGGATAACCCAGTGGCATTCGAGACCAAAAAGGCGGCCATGCTGGCCCTGGCAGAAAACACGATGAATTCGCAGGCGCGCAACATGCTTCTGTCCGACTACTTGTTGATGACTAACCAGACCCGTAGGGTCTACGCATTCGCTGATCCAAAGCTTGTTTTTTCGAGGATCGATGATAAATTTGTTGAGTTGATGCCCATGGCCACCCTGCATCGCATCCTGGCCGTCAGTCTCAATGCATCGAAATCGATGGAGAAGGACATCGTCGTTAACGTTCAGCTGACCGACATCGAGACGAATGACCCCAAGGTGTCAGATCACTACACGTTGAACGTTCGTAAGGGTATCCTCGAGGTGGATCCCCCATCCGTGAGCAAGGGCCAGTGCGATATGGTGACCGACTCGCTGACCTGGAAGCAACTGGTTCTGGCGAAGCTCGATCCTGAAGACGCCGTCGCAAATGGAAAGGTGGTTATTTCCGGAGGAACTCCAGAAAGCTTCTATTCTTTCATGGAGCTTTTTAATTAAAGAAAGACACGGAAGTGGCTCAGTTACCAATTCTAATATTGAAGAAGAAGGAAAAGACAAAGCTAATATTTAGACGTTATTGTGCTTTTGTAATACATCGGAAAAATCGGACCGTTTGCCGATTTATCAGAAGCTGAAATGATTGAAAAATGATTTGATTTTGATAACGACAATAAAATCAATATAAACGATGATGTTATTTATTTAAAGTCAATGTAAAAAAGTTGACAAAAATCGCATAAAATCGGCGTTAAGAGCCGATTTTTTAACTTGACCCGGTCGGCTCTTCGCCGATGGGTCTTTTTTGCAGACCGGTACTTCGGATAATTACGAGTGTTCTTACAGGATTTGAGAAGTTCGGAGCTTCTCAAATTCTAAATGCTCAAAAATTAACAGCTCTTAGGGATTGGGAGTAGCCTAATGCTACTCCTTTTCTCGTTTATATCAATGCCTTCGGCTGTGGTAGTGGCAATGTTGGGTGTCTCGATTGAACCGACACAATTGTAATGTATATTTATCTTTAACTTTCATACTACCGGGAATATTTATAATATCAAAAACCACACCAATTTTATTTATAATTAATAAGTATATGCTCTAAAATAAAAAACATTTTCTCAGGAATGAAAGTTTTGCAATGACTAAAAGCGGAATTGCAGCATAAGAATGATGAATAAAGAAAAAAGAAGATTACCGGTCAGTATCATTAAGATAACATAAAAGAACTGTTCTACATATATATTTCTAACATGGTAAAAATCTATAATAGCTCCGACCTCCATAGAAAAAATCTATTTCACTTATCCCAAAGATATCTTTATATTAAATAGCAGAAAATCCCTTTACCAAATAGAGAAGTAAAATTATAAAATAAGATAGGAGGATGGCAGTTAAAAGATGAAAAATGTGTTTGCAACTAAATGGGGCATTATTATAGTGGGCAGCATTATCGGTATATTAGCCTCTTTGCTGCAGTTTTGGGGTAATCCCGTTAATATGGGTATCTGTGTGGCTTGTTTTGTACGGGATATTACCGGTGCACTGGGATTACATAGGGCAGCAGTAGTACAATATATACGCCCGGAGATAATTGGATTTGTTTTAGGATCCTTTGTGGCGGCACATGCCTTTCGTGAGTTCAGGCCCCGTTTAGGGTCTGCGCCTATTGTACGTTTTATCTTGGGTGTTTTTGCTATGATTGGGGCACTTATATTTTTAGGTTGTCCCTGGCGGGCACTGCTGCGCTTGGCCGGGGGAGATTGGAATGCTGTTGCCGGATTGCTGGGACTCACTGCCGGTATCTGGGTAGGAACCGAGTTTCTAAAAAAAGGATACAGTCTTGGAGCTGCTCATAATACCTATAAAGCAGCAGGTTGGGTTTTTCCCATTATAATGGCAGGAATATTCTTGTTAATGCTCTTTAATCCGATGATTGCGGGTGAGGCACAAAGTGGCGTTCTATTCTATAGCACCGCCGGTCCCGGGTCTATGCATGCACCTCTTTTTGTTTCCCTTATTGTAGGTCTCTCGATTGGTTTTCTGGCACAGAAAAGCCGTTTTTGCACAATGGGCGCCATACGTGATTGGATTTTGTTTAAACAAAATCATCTCCTGAATGGGATTGTCAGCATGGCCATCACCGCATTTGTTGTTAATTTGCTTTTAGGTCAATTTCATCCCGGGTTTTCAGGACAGCCCGTAGCCCACACCGTACATTTTTGGAATTTCGGTGGTATGGTCTTAGCCGGCCTTGCTTTTACATTAGCCGGCGGTTGTCCCGGCCGTCAGCTCTTTTTATCGGGAGAAGGTGATGGTGATGCAGCCATATTTGTGATTGGTATGGTTGTGGGCGCAGCCTTTGCTCACAATTTTGGTTTAGCCAGCTCTGCTAAAGGAGTGACTGCAGCCGGTATAACTGCTACTGTGATTGGGCTCATAACTTGCCTCTTAATTGGATTTACCATGAGAGAACAAATATAAGGAGATATTGAAAAATGAATAATACTATAAATACGGTGGATGCCAGAGGTCTTTCCTGTCCTCAGCCGGTTATTATGACTATTAGAGAGATAAAAAAAGTTAAAAAAGGAGATATTGCTATTTTAGTAGATACTGAAACTGCCCAGGAGAATGTGGTGCGTGCCGCAAAACTCCAGGGATGGAATATTGTTGAAGTGGTATCGACAGATGGTAATTATAAAATAGTTATCAGAAGGGAAGAGTAGATTAAAGGTGCTGAACATCTTTAAAAAAAAGGAGACAAAAACAGAGTCACCCCGACAGGAAAAGGGTATTTTAGTCTTTGATAATACTACAAAAGTTATCAGAGCAGAGAGCCTGCTAAAAGCAGGAGGATGGCAGATTGAGGTGAAGGGTCCTCCCCCGGATATTCGCAGTGGCTGTGACCTGGTAATCGAGTTTCCGCTTTTAGAGGAATTACCCATCATTAGAAAGCTCTCGGAGGCAAATATCAAACCGGTTCAGGTTGTTCCGGTTAGCAGTGCCCTATTGGAGCCGGTCGATCTTCTACAGGAAAAAGAATATGGAAATTATCTTATGGTGAGAGCTGCCAATATGAAAATTACAGTGGATAGGAATACCCATTTAATAGTCAATGTTTCCGGAGGCGGCTGTCCTGATGTTCCTTATCTGGCAGAACAGATGGTAAATAAATCCTTAGGTGCTGCTCCTCAGCCTCGCGATATCGGCTATACGCTATGTGCTTATGCACTGCAGATTGCCTATGAAAGGATTATCAAACTATGTTCGGTATAGTCGGAACCATTCCAGAGATAGATTTTCCCCTAACTTACGGCAAAGTGGCGGTTGAGGGAAATCAAATTAACATAGGCGACGAAAAAGTTAATATTAATCGGGGGACACCGGCTATGATTGCCGCAGCGGTAAAAACCTTACAGTATATGGATAAGCCTAACCCTTTTTGTTATCTGGTAGGAGATATCGGTAATGGGGATGGGTGCAAACGTCTTTATGAACATTTAATTGAACACATCACAGATAATCCTTTTAGAACACTGGCGCTGCATTATTTTCAACCGAATGTAGGTTTGTTTAAACGATTATTGGCTAAGATACAGAGTATGTCTACCAAGCCAACGCTAATTGGGGATGCCGGCTTTATGTATGTGGCTAAGATGGGAGGAGATGCTTCATCCTTTGACCTGTTTACTCCTGATGCCGGTGAGCTTGCCTATCTGGCAGACGAGAAAGCCCCGCATCCTTTTTATACTCGTGGGTTTATTCTGCATGAAGATAATCTGATACCGGATTTGATTCAAAGAGCGTATAAACACAATAATGCCTCCACTTATCTGCTGGTGAAAGGTGCGACAGATTATATTGCCTATAAAGGCAGCATTATTGCCAAAGTGGATAGCCCCAATGTAGAGGTCCTGGAGGCGATAGGGGGAACCGGTGACACCCTGACCGGTATTGTTTCTGCTTTGATTGCCTCTGGACATGATATCGAAAATGCCACAGTTACCGCAGCTAAGGTGAACCGCCAAGCAGGTTTAATTGCCCAACCGACTCCGGCTACACAGATATACGATATAATAAAAGAGATTCCTGTCGCCCTGGAGGAGATACTTCGTATTTAAAAATCTAAGGAGAATTACGGAGGGCTATCGATCTGTTAGTTTTCCTCAGCGATTTTAAAGAAATAGATACAATGGTCTAAAAATGCTTGGCTCAGTGGAGATAAGACGGAATTGGAGCGGTAAACGAGATAGAGGTATCGCTCCAATTGTAGGTCCGGCAGCAAATAACCCTTCATTAAACCGAGAGATAATTCCGTCTCTACTGCCCGGTGCGAAATTACTGTTAATCCCAATCCGGCTTTTACCGCCTCTTTAATAGTTTCTTGATTTTCCAGATAGGCCACTACATTTAGTTTCATATCCGTTTTACCATAAAACTTTTTTAAAGCGTTTTCAAAAATCATTCGGGTAGCTGAACCCGTCTCTCTCATAACAAAAGGTTCTTTTAAGAACATCTCCTGAACCGGATATGCCTTTAAATCAATTTCCAAAAGGGGTGAAGATAAATCTATTATCTTATTCTCAGTCCGCTTTTCGCCCGGTAGACTTACATTGGCAGCCGCAACCAGTATCAAATTATCTTTTAAGAGCTGAATTTGATTCAATTTGTTGGAACGGACCGGCTCTCCGGCAAAACCGAGTTCGTAATTGAAATTTAAGATGTTTTCAAAAACTTGTTCCGTGTCCCAATGTTTTGCCGAAAAAGTAACCAGAGGATATTTTTTTAAAAAATCCTTCATCAGCCCGGGCAGAATATAAGAGCTGGGAACACTGCTTGCCACAATCTCTAAATTACCCTTAATGATATGGTATTCCTGTTGAATGGCGAAAACAGCCTTTTTTTCTAAGTTTAACAACTGCTGGGCATATTGAAAGAGGACTTTTCCGGCATCGGTCAATTGTAATTCCCGCTGACCACGGACTAAAAGAGGAGTTCCAATCTCTTTTTCTAATGATTTAATATGAGCGCTTACGGTGGGTTGGGTCAGGAATATTTTTTCAGCTGCCCGGGAAAAGCTTTTCTGACGGGCAACTTCAACAAAGACTCTTAGCTGGTGAAAATCCATTAAATTTATTCCTTTTGAAATAGATAAAATAGGTGCTGAGCACTATTCTTTTTAGATTATTCCATATTCGATTAATAATTATATAGTTGTTTGTAACTACAGCAATTCAATGAGTTACGACTATTAAGAACATCTAGATCAATATTTTAAGTGAAGAAACAAGTATGCTCTTAATAAAGTATATCATGGTGATCTATGATATACAATTAGACAATTTACCATCTGTATAATCATCAAATAGGAAAGACAATCACTGCTATAATTTTAAATTGATAATTTTAAATAATTATTGCTATTCCGCTTATATTTCGTTTTGTATAAAATACCAATCTGAATACCGAGTTGTTAATATTGAGTTTAAAAAGTGTAATTATCCATAAAAAATAGAACAGTTATGGATAGAGACAAAGTTTAGAAGGAGGGATATTCAATGTGATTCCTGATTTCCACGAACCCAATATTGTCTGTTTAGCACCGGCTGCTTTATATGTCTCTTTTAACGAAGTACATAAAGTAGCGGATATTATTAAGAAAATCCTTATCGATAAAAAAATATGAACAATATAGCGAGTTGTTAACACACATCCTTAAGGAAGAATACTCTTAAAAAGGAGTAATAAGGCTAAAACTTTTAGAATACTATCCGGATTGGTAATTCTCAGAAATAGGCATAGACTTTAACTATATATACTCGTATATAGCCATTCCTAAGTATACGCTTGAGTATAAAGCAGAAGAGACTATAATGTTCTAAAGAGAGTCTATCGGTGTGATAGAGGTATCCGGGCCTAAGAGTTACTCTGTCTTAACAGCCTGCCTCAATGATAAAATCATCGAGGCCTACATTATGATACAAGAAGAAGATACAGGAAAGACAGAGCCTGAATTTCAAGAGTACC
>JGI24712J26585_10000299_pt1 | contig 42616 bp, 41 predicted proteins | sample BioPla3DNA2_FD_26585 | JGI IMG/M metagenome (IMG submission 26585)
TGGCCAAANCTTCACTTGCCTGTTCCTTGGCGTAAGGCCGCAAGGGTCTTAGCCCCTGCCTGTGGCAGGTAAGCCCCACCGGCACAATGGCGCAGGAGAGAGCGGCGGGCCTTAGAACCTCCAGGTCGCTCAAGGTTTTTTCCAGCGCCTTATCGTCGTTGACGCCAGGCACCAGCACCACCTGAGCGTGAAAGGCCAGGCGATGGTCTTTGAGCGTTTGCAACCGCTCCAGCAGGCCCCTTGCGAGCTTCGTACCCAGCAGCTTTTCCCTCACATCGTCGTCCGTTGCGTGGACGGAAATATACAGGGGGCTTGCCTTTCTGCGCAGGATGCGACTAAACTCCTTGTCCGACACATTGGTTAGGGTGATAAATGAGCCTGTCAGCAGGCTGTAGCGCCAGTCATCGTCCTTGATGTAGAGGGAAGGTCGCATACCTTTTGGCATTTGATCCACAAAGCAAAAAACGCACTGGTTGGCGCACTCCCTTGGAGGGGGCAGGCTTTCCTGTTCAAGGTGGATGCCGAGTGGTCTGTTACCGTGGTGGATAATGTCCACCTCACGGCGAAGGCCTTGGGCGTCCTCAACTACAAAGTTCAGGTATCTTTTGGATGTTAGGGCCTGATAATCCACCAGGTCAAGCACTTTTTCACCGTTGATGGTAACGATTGTGTCCCCACCCCTTAAGCCCCGGCGGGCGGCTATGGACCTTTGGTCCACCTTGATAATGCGCAATGTGCACACCTCCACAGCATATATTATCTGTATTTAAGGGGCTTATGTCAAGAAATTGAAAAGGCACCACGGGAAAGCGATGCCAATTGTGTTAAACTGCGTTTACTTTAGGTTAAAAGCCTGTTTGATTTGTTCCGAACAGAGTACCTTGCCCTTGACCTGAATGCCCTCTACATATTCTAAAACCAGTTCATCAAGGGCGGGATTGATGTATATGCCCAAAAACCAGTTTTTGCTTTGAACCTGCTGAATAGCGCGCTCAATCATCAGCCCGTTTCTTTCCAAGGTCTGGCGCACAGCTTGGTTGATAAAGTCTGAGTGGTTGGAATAGTGCCCTTGGTCAACCAGCAGATCAATCTGGGCCAAGGTACCGATATCCATGTTCACCGATACCTTGTTGCTCATTTCTTTTCTGTTTGTTGTGATATTGAAATTAAATTCACTCATTTTTACCTCCCTTCAAACATGCTCCAATTAGAGGATATTCAGAATGCAAAAGGCCGATATTTTTGTCAAGCTTTTTTTAAAAGTTTTTGTTTTTTACATATAGAGGAGAGAAGTTGTTATATTTCAACCACTTATCAGGCTCATATTGTTCTTTTTTTGCATCATGATTGACTTTTGCCGTTTCCTTTTGCGATACTGACAGCAACATCTTTTAGAAAGGAGAGCGCTATGAGCCCTTCGCCCTATTATTTTTATGGTCAAGCCCCGGCGTTTGCTTTGCGGGCTGTTTGTGTTCACTTTCTGCTGTAAAGAATTTCTGTATCAATACAGGCGCTTGCTTACAGCAGGGGCCGTTTTTATTGTAAAGGAGAATCGTCATGAAAAATATCAAAAAAATAGTATCCCTGCTGGTCATTTTCAGCGTGCTGTTGCTTGCCGGCTGTGAGAAAAAAGCGCCGGAAGAACCCAAGAAAGCAGAAGAAAAGAAGCAGTATACTGTGGGCATCGTTCAGTTGGCGCAGCATGAGGCGCTGGACGCCGCTACCAAAGGCTTTATGGATGTCCTGAACGAGAAATTACCTGACCAAGTGACCTTTGATGTGCAGAACGCGTCGGGCGACACCACCAACTGCCCCACCATTGTTAACGGCTTTGTGTCTAAAAAGGTGGATCTAATCATGGCAAACGCTACCCCTGCCTTGCAGGCTGCCGCTTCGGCCACCGACACCATCCCCATTTTGGGCACATCGGTCACTCACTATGCGCCGGCCTTGGACATTGAAGAGTGGACGGGCACGGTGGGCACCAACGTATCGGGCACCAGCGACCTGGCCGATTTGAAAGATCAGGCCGCCATGATTCCCGAGTGGTTCCCCGAGGCCAAGATCGTTGGGCTTTTCTATTGTTCAAGCGAAGCCAACAGCATATTCCAGGTGGAAGAAGTTGAAAAACACTTGGCGGAACTGGGACTTGAAACCAAGCGTTTCTCTTTTACCGATACCAATGACGTAGCCTCCGTAGTACAGGCCGCCTGCAATGAGTCGGATGTCATTTACATTCCTACCGACAATACCGCAGCTGCCAATGCCGAGGCTATCGCTAACGTGATTTTGCCTGCCGGAAAACCTGCTATCGTAGGCGAACAGGGCATCTGCAAAGGCTGCGGCGTTGCTACGCTAACCATCAGCTATGAAGATTTGGGCAGGGCTACCGGCGAAATGGCCTATAAGGTGCTGACGGGCCAAGCAAAGGTTCAGGAAATGCCCATTGAGTACGCTCCCAACATTGAAAAATACTATAACGCCAAGGTGTGCGAACAATTGAGCGTTACACCCCTTGAAGGCTACAAGCCTCTTCCCGAATAAGGGATAAAGTATACTATGAATTTTTTATTGACATTCATAGGCACCCTGCCCGGCGCCGTAACGCAGGGCCTTATCTGGGGCCTGATGGCTATGGGTGTGTATGTGACCTTTCGTGTTCTTAATGTGTCCGACTTAACGGTGGACGGCACCTTGGCTACGGGCGGCGCCGTGTGCGTCATGCTTGTCAGATCAGGCGTTCCGGTTGGCTTGGCTGTTCTGATAGCCTTTTTGGTAGGCCTATTGTGCGGGCTATCCACAGCCTTTTTGCACACCAAATGGGGTATTCCCGCTATTTTGGCGGGCATCCTTTCCCAGCTTGCCCTGTATTCGGTGAACTTGCGTATCATGGCGAGCAAGGCCAATGTATCCATCAGTGTGGACAGGTATACCCTGCTTATAAGCCAGCGTTATGTGAGGGAGCCTTCACTGTGCAATCCCTTGTTTGTTCTGATTATCTTAACGGTGGCGATTATAGCCATGCTGTATTGGTACTTTGGCACCGAGTCGGGCAGCGCTCTTCGCGCTACGGGCGCCAACCCCCGCATGGCAAGAGCGCAGGGCATCAATACCGATTTTCAAATTACCTTGGGGCTCATGCTTGCAAACGGCATGGTTGCCTTGGCAGGCGCTCTTTTAGCCCAGTACCAGGGTTTTGCGGATGTCAACATGGGGCGGGGAGCCATTGTCATCGGCCTTGCGGCGGTAATTATCGGCGAAGTGCTGACGCAAAAGATTTTTATCAACTTTGCCTTAAAGCTTTTAGCCGTGTCCATCGGCTCCATCGTATATTTCCTTGTCTTGCAGGTGGTCTTGCAGCTTGGCCTCAACACCAACGACTTGAAGCTCATTTCCGCCCTGATTGTTGCCATCTTCCTTGCGCTGCCGCATTTTTCCCAGCGTATGAAAAAGGGCCAAAACAATGGAGGGAAAAAGAGTGCTTAAAGTTCAATCGGTCACCAAAACCTTTCATCCCGGCACGGTTAACGCCAACACCGCCCTTGACAATCTGTCCCTGCACCTGAAAAACGGCGACTTTGTCACCGTCATCGGCGGCAACGGGGCGGGTAAAAGCACCTTGCTCAATGCCATTGCCGGTACCTTTTCGATAGATGAGGGCAGCATTGTTTTAGACGATGTAGATATTACCAACCTTCCGGAATTTAGGCGCTCGGCTTTCCTCGGTCGGGTGTTCCAGGACCCGATGATGGGCACCGCCCCCACCATGCAGATTGATGAAAACCTGGCCCTTGCCGCCCGCAGGGGACAAAAACGGGGTCTGAAGTGGGGCATGAAAAGGGAGGAGCAGGAAAGGTATCGGGAGCTTCTTAAAACGCTGGAATTGGGCCTTGAAGACAGGATGAGCATTAAGGTGGGCCTGCTGTCAGGCGGCCAGCGCCAGTCGCTTACCCTGCTGATGGCGACGCTAAAAAAGCCCAAGCTGCTTTTATTGGACGAGCACACCGCCGCCCTTGACCCCCGCACCGCCCCCAAGGTGCTGGAAATAACTCAAAGGCTGGTAGAGCATCATAAGCTGACCACCTTGATGATTACCCACAACATGCGAGACGCCCTGCACCTTGGCAACCGGCTTGTTATGATGGATGGGGGGCGTATTGTCCTTGATATTTCGGGCGAAGAAAAGAAAAATTTGACTGTCAGTGACCTTTTAGCCCGTTTCAGCGCCGCTTCCGGCAAGGAAGAAGTGAGCGACAAGCTGTTGTTATCCAAATAAAAAACAGTAAAACACCGTTGACTTAGCCTTCCTTTTGGTGGTATATTACTACTGTCTTTTGTTGAAGCGAACCATGCTTTTGGGAGACTTTCGTTTAAGAGAGGCGTGTCATTGGCTGTAAGCGCGCTATCGAAACCCTGAACAGTACCAGTCGCCAAGAAAGCCGCCCGGCAAGCGATAACATGCCGCAAAGTGGCAGAAATTCTCTGCAATTTGGGTGGAACCGCGGATTTACATTCGTCCCTATCACAGATAGGGGCGGATTTTTATTTACTTACAAGGAGGAAGAAATGATTAAAATAAACCTTTCAGGAAAAGAAATGCAAGCGCCAAAGGGCGCAAACGTGCTGGATTTAATGGAAGACCCCCAGCAAAAGAAAACTGCCCTTGCCGCAAAAGTCAACGGCAAGGTGCAGGAACTCATGGCGCCCATTGAAGAAGACGCTACGGTGGAACTGCTTTTTGGCGACAGCCCCGAAGGACTGCATGTTTTGCGCCATTCCGCAAGCCACGTGCTGGCCGAAGCCGTCAAGCGCCTGTATCCCGAGGCCAAGCTTGCCATTGGTCCGGCTATTGAAAACGGCTTTTATTACGATATAGATTATAAAGAATCCTTTACCCCCGAAGACCTTGAAAAAATCGAAAAAGAAATGAAGTCCATTATCCGCAGAAACGGGCGGGAAGTACGCATGGAAATGCCCAGGATTGACGCCATCGCCTTTGAAAAGGAACGGGGCGAAACCTACAAGGTGGAACTGATTGAAGATTTGCCCGAAGATTCCATTATCAGCTTTTATCGCCAGGGTGATGATTTTATCGACCTATGCGCGGGGCCGCACCTGCCGTCGGTTGGCCGCATCAAGGCTTTTAAACTAACGGGCGTTGCCGGCGCTTATTGGCGGGGCTCCGAAAAAAACAAGATGCTCCAGCGCATCTACGGCACGGCCTTTGCCACCAAAGAACAGTTGGATGAATACCTGCATATGCTGGAAGAAGCCAAAAAGCGCGACCACCGCAAATTGGGCCGTGAGCTTGACCTGTTTGACGTGATGGAAGAAGGTCCCGGTTTTCCCTTCTTTTTCCCCAAAGGCATGGTGCTTCGTAACCTGCTGATAGACTTTTGGCGGGAAATTCATAGGGATAACGGCTATGATGAAATTATGACCCCCATCATCCTCTCCCGTGACCTGTGGGAAAGATCCGGACACTGGGACCACTACCGTGAAAATATGTACATCACCAAGATCGATGAGCAGGATTTCGCCATCAAGCCTATGAACTGCCCCGGTGGCATGCTGGCCTACAAGCGCCGCCTGTGGTCGTACCGTGATTTGCCGCTGCGGCTTGGCGAGCTGGGCCTTGTGCACCGCCATGAAAAGAGCGGCACCCTGCATGGTCTCATGCGCCTGCGGTGCTTTACCCAGGACGATGCCCATATTTTCATGACCCCTGAGCAGATCAAGGACGAAATCATGGGCGTATACCGCCTGACCGACAAGGTCTACAAGCTCTTTGGTTTAAGCTACACGGTGGAACTGTCCACCCGCCCTGAAAACTCCATCGGCACCGATGAAATGTGGGATTTGGCCACCAAAGGCCTGCAAGGGGCGCTGGATGAACTGGGCGTACCCTATGTCATCAACGAAGGCGACGGCGCTTTCTATGGCCCCAAAATCGACTTTCATTTGCGCGACTCCATCGGCCGTACCTGGCAGTGCGGTACCATCCAGTTGGATATGAACCTGCCCGAACGCTTTGATTTAAGCTATATCGGGCCGGACGGCGAAAAGCACCGCCCCATCATGATTCACCGGGTGGTCTACGGCGCCATCGACCGCTTCATGGCCATTTTGGTTGAGCATTTTGCCGGAGCCTTCCCCCTGTGGCTATCGCCCGTTCAGGCCAAGATCTTAACCATTACCGACCGTGCCGACGATGCCGCCAAAGCCTTTGAAGCGAAAATGAAGGCGGCCGGCCTAAGAGCTGAGTGCGACCTGCGCAACGAAAAAATCGGCTTTAAGGTGCGTGAAGCGCAGATGCAGAAAATTCCCTACATGCTCACCTTGGGCGACAGGGAAGTGGAGGAGGGCACGGTGTCGGTGCGCTCCCGCACGGGCGAAAACCTGGGTGTGATGAGCCAAGATGCCCTGGTCGACCTGCTCTGCTTTGAAAACAAGGAAAAGGCGCTGGAGCGCAACTGGAATGCCCCCAAATAATAGGCTAACTGAAAGGGGACAGGGATGGACAAGTTTCTTGATTGGATTGTTGAACTGCAAAGCTTAGCCCAGGCGGGCCTGCGGTATTCAAAAGACGTGTACGACCTGGAGCGCTTTACCCGCATCCGAAAGCTTTCCGCCTTGATGCTAAGCGCTCTATCCGATACGCCCCTTCAAAAGGTGGAGGATATTTTCTGCAGCGAGGTGGGCTACCAAACCCCCAAAATTGATACCCGCGCCGCCGTGTTTGAAAACGATAAAATCCTGCTTGTCAAAGAGCGGGATGGGCGCTGGGCGCTTCCCGGCGGCTTTGTGGATGTAAATACATCGGTAGGGGAAAGCGCCGTCAAAGAAGTGCTGGAAGAAGCGGGCTTGGTGGTTGAAATCGAAAAGGTTATCGGCCTTTTGGATAGGGAGCGCCACAACAAGCCTGTCTACTGCTATAAGATGTGCTCAGTATATGTGCAATGCAAAAAGCTGTCGGGTTCTTTTAAGGCGAATAACGAAACCATCGACAGCGGCTGGTTCTCCCCGGATGAAATCCCCGAAAACCTGGCCACCCAAAAGACCACCGGGGAGCAGATTGCCCTGTGCTTTAAGGCGTATGAGGCAGGGGAAAATTGGAAGACGTTTATTGAGTGAAAGCAGTATCGAAACTTTACTTGATCAATAGAATATAAATGGATAAGGGCATTATTTTCAAATTCAACTTGAAAATAGTGCCCATTAATGCTATTATGAACTTGGTCAGGAGGCGATCAAATGATAAAAAGGAATATTTCCAACAACTTAATAGGGCTTGCGAGCCAAGTGCCTGTGGTGACAGTCATTGGCCCCAGACAGTCAGGGAAAACGACTTTAGTAAAAAATTCTTTTCCCGAATACAATTATGTCAACTTGGAAGATCCTGTCAATAGAATGTTAGCAACAGAAGATTACAGAGGTTTTTTTGAAACATATAAAGAGCCGGTCATTATAGATGAAGTTCAAAGAGTACCCGAACTTCTTTCCGCAATTCAAGTGATGGTCGATGAGGATAGAGAAAAGAATGGTCGCTTTATACTTACAGGAAGCCATCAACCAAGCTTGCAAAGAGGAATTGCACAATCCCTGGCAGGTAGAACCAGTATTTTAACTTTACTTCCCTTAAGTATGAATGAACTTGCACAAGAAGGACGATTAGAGGACTTATCTACCGATCAACTACTTTTAAAAGGTTTCATGCCGGAACTTTATAGAGCAGGAACCAGAGAACCAGCCATTTATTATCGCGATTATTTAAATACTTATGTTGAAAAAGATTTGCGAGAAATGTTAGAAATTAAAAATTTAGATAGGTTTTTAAGGTTTTTAACTTTACTTGCAGGTAGGGTAGGACAGGTCGTCAATTTATCTGCTATGTCAGGAGAAGTAGGGGTTTCATCTACGACTTTATCTCAATGGCTATCTGTACTCGAAGCCTCTTATATCGTATATAAATTAAAGCCATATTTTTCCAACATTGCAAAACAGCAGATAAAATCACCAAAAATATATTTTACAGAAATTGGGCTAGCATCCTATCTTTTAGGGATAGAAACAGAAAATCAGATGAACCGAGATCCGCTACGTGGAAATCTTTTTGAAAATTTAATTGTTTCAGAGGTTTTAAAGTCAAGGTTCAATCAAAATCTAAACCCAAATATCTATTACATGAGAACTGCTAAAGGTGTTGAGGTGGATTTAATCGTAAAGAAAGAGGAAAAACTGTATCCATTTGAAATAAAAACATCGATGACACCTAATAAATCATTTTCCAGGCATTTACTGTCTTTTGCCAGCGCAGAGAAGAATGCTATAAAACCAAGAATTATTTACACAGGACAATCCTATCCGCAATTGAATGGTGTCGAATATGTTTATTATAAAGACTTAGGAAATTATTTAAATGATTAAACTTTACTTATAATATAATGATTATGATGAGGATAGTATTGAAATTGGGTGGGTTTTGAAGTCGAAATGCCGGGGGGGATGTATATTATTCGTTGATTTTTTATGAAGATGTATTGAAAAAATTCGATTTGTTGTGTATGAGTTTGTGAGGATAGGCGAATGTTCGAAAAAGTTAATTTTACAAATATGTGTATGGTGTATGATGATGACAAAGTACTTGTTATTGACAGAAAAAAGAAGGATTGGCCGGGGATTACATTTCCCGGTGGTCATGTCGAAATTGGCGAGTCGTTTACTGACGCTGTTATTCGAGAAATTAAAGAGGAAACAGGGCTCACTATATATGCTCCTCAGCTGTGCGGGATAAAAGACTGGTATGAGGAAGGTAAAAGGTACGTAGTATTTTTCTATAAGACAAATCGCTTTGAAGGGAATTTACAATCATCTAAGGAAGGAGAGGTTTGGTGGGAAGACCTCAACAACCTTTCAAATCTTCATCTATCGCTTAACATGGAGGATATGATTAAAGTTTTTATAGACGACAGCCTAAGTGAGTTTTTTTATCGAAAAGAAGGCGATAAGTGGGTCTACGATTTAAAATAGATTATTTTCGGCTCCGCTACAGGGTTTCGCGTCATAATTATCTCAACGGCAAATAGTAATGATGGTGACTGAGTTGTAAGCCTTCTACTAGAGAAAAACAAAATCCATGATGTAGCGATAATGAGTGAGGTTAAAGTGAACAAAACAGAAGAATTAGAAGTTGTTTCAGAGAAAGGGGATGGGCGTATGATTATTATTCACACCGTTAATAAGGATGAATTTGAAAAAGAGATTGAAACAGGCAGTTACGGAGCAAAAAGTCTGGAAAGATACGGTTTTATTCATTGCTCGGATTTGGATACATATTATATGGTAGCGCCAAATTTTAAGAATGATTACGCTGAAAAGGTCATCCTTTTAATTGATACGGAGCGGTTAAACTGCGAAGTAAAATGGGAAAATGGCGGAAAATTTGATTATCCGCATATATATGGCCTGTTGGATAAAGGCGCAATTGTAGGCATTGTCAGGCATCTATGGAGCGATGAAAGAGAATGGATCCCCAACGAGGAACTGAAAGAATTTGCTGTCAATGGATTTAAACGGAAATGGGAAGGATAGATCCATTGCAAGTACAACTGAAAGGCCATGAAAATATCAATTCCAATTTGTCGCTCCTAAAATTCTATGTAACCCTGATGTCAAACAAATGCTAAACCCGAAAAAGCTTTGTTTCACTGGTTTTACCGAGTTTAAAAACAAGTAAAAACAGCATTTTTTTATTCGACTCCTCATCAGGGGAGTATGTCATAATAATGCTAAAGGGAAAACGCAGTAAAGAACAGGGTTTAATGGCTTCAAAAGAGCGTGAAATACAAAATATTAAGGGTGATCTGTCATTAAACCTCGAAAAAATACCGGGTATAAGCGGTACAGCAAGGGTTTTAACGGTTGAAAAAGTATAAAAACAGCGTTTAATCTTCAGCCACTTCTCAAGCATGCCTGCACTATTCCAAGGCGTATATGATATCGAGCGCTTTGCTCGCATACGCAAGATTTCCGCGCTAATGCTAAGTGCCCTGTCCGATACACTTCTTCAGAAGGTGGAATACATCCTTTGCTGTGAAAATTGTCTTGTGCTTTAGAGCGTATGAGGCGGGAGAGGACTGGAAAACGTTTATTGAATAAAAACAGGCACTAAAAAATCAGGGTGTTTGACCCTGATTTTTTAGTGCTTGTAAATCTTATTTGGTATTCTCAATATCTTTTTTTGACACTGTTGCGCCGGGAGGGAACTCGGGCTTGGGGCCGCAGTAGTGAATCATGATTTCGTCGGACAGCTTGTACCATTCTTTCATCTGCACCCACGCATAGCGGGGACGCTTCATGGCAACGTTGCGCAGGCGGTCCACACGCTCATTCCAGTACCTGAGGCAGCCATCCACCGTTTGCGGTTGGTCAAAGGAGATATTTTTGAGGTTGTGCTCGGCCCAGCGCTCAAAGTGCATGGTCATTTCGGGCTGCAATATGTTGTAGCATTCGTCAATCTGGGCCAGCATACGCTCGGTGGTAAAGAACTGGAACAATTGGCCAAAGCGGGTCATGAACCGATCAAACATCTGCTCGTTTTCAAGGAGCTTAAGCCAAAGGCTATTGTCCAAATCGTCGTTAGCGCCGTGGCCTTTGGGGTTCATCATGTTGCGGATGCCGTTGTTGGAAGAGTTAAACAGGCCATAGTCCATATCGAACATGATGTAGCGCCACTTGCCGCCGGGCACCCGATAGAAGCGGATGTTACCCGAGTCGGTGTTGGCAAAGAAAATTTGATAGGTAAGGTAGTCAAACAGGTTGTCCACATCCACATTGTCTAAGATATACTGCAAATCCTCAGGGTTGTTTTTGGGGTCGGACTTGCGGATTCGTTTAATCATCTCCAGATAATTCTTGTTGGTGCCGTAATAGGTTTTGCTGGAGCCTTCGATAATTTCCATATCGTCGGCCTTTTCAAGGGGGATACCCTCGTGCGCAGCTACAAAGTAGCGGCTAACCCGCTCCCTTAAGTTATAGTGCCCCCAGTATTGGCCGTTCAGGTACACGATAACGGGGCGCCAGGCCTGGTGAATCACGGTGGTATCAGGCACCTGGTCGACCAGGCGGCTCTGCACACCATCCACCATGCGGGTCCAGACACAGTCGTTGCCCGATACACGCAGCACCAGCTTCTTATATTGTGTAAAGGGGCGGTCTTCAAAGATTTTGGCGTTAAAGTAACGCTCACCCATGGGCGCCTTGGCCTTGAGCTTAAAAGATTTTTGCGGCATATCCAAGGAGTATTGCCCAATCAGGCCAAACTCAATGCCCTGAGAAAAGACGGCGGTTTCTTTGCCCTCTTCAAACATTTCACCGTAACCCGGGCGGTGAATTTTACCGAACTGCCGGTAAATGGGCGTCGGGTTTCTAAAGGGAATGTTTTTATAGCTGGCCAAATCCACGCCCTCGCCGGCGGCGTACATTCCGTCCACGTTGCTCCAGAGGGTTTCGGGCTCGGTGGTCAGGCACACCACGGGCATGGTGTAGTAGGTTTTCATGACATAGGTGTTGGTCACGGTGGCGGAGCCTTGAAGCCCTGCCTTAAAGGCACGGGCACGCACCACCATAGTGGAGGAAATTTCAAGCGGGCGCTCGTAGACCTGACCGTTTTCAAGGGTGGGAGTGGAGCCGTCCAAGGTATAGCGAATGAGGCTGCCGTCTTCTACCGACATTTCAAGGAGGATGTTTTCCTTATACAGGCCGCCTGCGTGGGAAAGGACGGGCGTTTGCGCAAAGCCCGCAAAGGGGGTGGCGTTATCTTCTCCGGGGGTGGCGGCGTTAAAATAAAAAAAGCCGTTCTTTGTGTTGGTACGGCCATAGCTGATATTGGCGGGTAATTCCGGCATAGGCATCTTGTCGATGACCCGCCCATCGGGAAAGGAGAGAGTGACCGTTTCCCCCCCTGCGCGTTTCAGCGCATAGCTTGCTTGCAGCATGGAGGCGTCGGAGCCGGGCTCCTTGCTTTTGTTCAGGCGAATGACCTTGAACTCTCCCGGCCTAATGACTGTGCCTTGCGGAAACTGCCACTTGCGTGGCCATTTGACATTATCCGACAGGCCCCAGTTTGAAAGGTCAACCGGTTCTGAACCTTGGTTATATAGCTCTACCCAGTCGCAAAAAGGTTCACCCGGAGAAAGCTCAACGGCGGTGTTTGAGCTCATAGCCTCCCAAATATATACTTGTGTTGGATTAAGAGAGCGCAGGAAGCGCTCGGCCATGGCGCCGCCTTGGGCGTTGTTGTCGGCGCCCGGCGTTGCCAAGGTATAGATTTGCCAGTTGCCTGTGTCGGGGTTTCGGCCATAGCTTGCGTCGGCAGGCAGGTTTTCAAAAACGACACGGTCAACCAACTGGCCCGTGCGGGTTGACAGGGTAATGGTTTCACCCTCGGCGCTGATGGCAAAGTTGGTGTGCGGGTAGCCGCCCACATTGGGGCGATCCTTGCCTGAGCAGAAAACAAGGAAAGTTGATCCCGGGGATATAATGGCTCCGTCGGGGAAGCGCCACTTAACCGGCCGGTGTTCTTTGTCTGATAGGCAGTAATTGCTAAGGTCGATGACCTTGTCGGAATTGTTTTTAATCTCCACCCAGTCGGAGAGGTCCCCGTCCTCATCTCTGAGGCCGGTTTTTGGCGCCGCCATGATTTCGTTGATTTGTAGGGCGCCCGGTTCGATTTGGTAGTTTTCAATGTATGCCAAGTGACCTTCCATGGTGTTGGGATAGCCGGGGGAGTAAAAGTTTTCGCCTTTTTGGTACTCGCCATCCTCGTTTAAGTACCAAGTTTCGTTAACATTCAGGGTGGGAACATGTACTTCGGACAATATCATGCCCTGGGTATCAAACATGAACACCGTGCACTGGAGGCTGGATATCTTAAACTTGGCGTGCAGCTCCCTGCCCGCTTCGTTTTGGTTGGTTTTGTCGCAGAAAACAACGATACGCTCATCAGGCGCCAAAATCATTTCGGGAAAAAGAAACCTTGCCCTATCACTGCGGTTGGACAGGGAAATACCTTTTAAGTTCATGGCGGTGTCGGTGCTGTTCCAAATTTCTACCCAGTCCGAGAAGTTGCCGTTTTCATCGGGCAGGGCGGAGCCGTTGGCGCTCATCACCTCGGAAATAAGCAAGCCTTGGTGATTGGAAACGATGGTGCCGTCGGGCAAAATATTGTGGGCCCGCTGCAAAGGCTCGTCCGGACCGAATATAATAAAAAGGGCTAAAACCAGCGCGCAAAAAATCAACAGGAAAATAGGCCTGCTTTTGTGTTGTCGATTTGAACGAAATGACATGGATAATCCTCCATAGTAGGGGGGTTAATAATACTCCCGCAAAACCAAGATGGTTTCCCCGGGGTTGGTGGTTGTTTCCAAGCGCAATACTTTGGGATGGTCGGCAAACTCTCTGTACACCATTTTTTTAATAGCGCTGCCCAAATTGTAGCCATGAATCACTCGCAGGCGGTAGTCGGCGCTTGTTGCCTTCTTCAGGGCAGCGTTAAGCCTGATGCGCGCTTGGCACACATTCATATTGTGCAAATCAAGGGTCATGGCCCGCCTCCTCTATTATAACCGAAATAGGCAAATGAGTAAAATAACCGCATTTTTATTGGTACAGGGTGTTGCCGCCGATAAATTCCCGGAGAATGCTTAACGGGGGAATATCCCGTAGAGCCACGTCATCGGCGGGGATAAAGTAGTTAAGAATTTTTTTGAGTCTGCTGATTTTTAAATAATTGGGGTCGCTTTTGGAAAGGCTCTTGAGAATAGGTATACACATTTTTTTGAGCACCGGCAGCTCATAGTGCAGGGCGGAATTAAACATGACATCGGCATTTTCCTGGAAGGGAAAAATCCACTTCTCTTCGCCTTTTCTCACCTTATCCCACATGGCTAAGGTGCCTTCAACGGGCGTTCCTCGGAACTGATAGTCCCGGACAATGCGGCGCAAAAGGCGCACGTCGGTGGTGCGGATGCGGTTGTGTGGGTCAAGATTTAAGCAAGTCAATTCACTGATGTAAATCTTGAACAACTGCTTTAGGTCAAAGCCTTGGTGCATTCGGGGGTTTAGACCATGAATGCCTTCGATAACCAGCGGCTGGTCGGGGTCGATTTGGAGCTGATAGGCGGCAGGGTTTTGTTTTTGATTGGTAAAGTCAAAGACGGGCATATCAGTCTTCTTGCCTTCCAGCAGGCTCTGGACGGTATCATGGAATTTTTCAAGGTCCAAGGCGTCAATAGCTTCAAGATCAGGCGTACCGTCTTTTTCCAAGGTCATTTCACTTCGGTTGCGGTAAAAATTGTCAAGGCTGATAAGCACGGGCCTAAGACCATTGACACGCAGCTGAATACACAGGCGGTTGGCAAAGGTGGTTTTACCTGATGAGGATGGGCCGGCGATAAACACCGTGCGGGAGCCTCTAAGGCAAATTTCATCGGCAATGTCGCTGAGGGACTTATCGTGAAGAGCTTCATTGACCCGAATAAACTCACCCAGCTTTTGTTCGTTGACCAAGTCATTTAAATCGGCCGCGTCGGTACATTCGAGAACTTTGCACCAGTAGTTGGACTGGGCAAAGGTGGCCATTTGCTTGGGGGAGTAGACGTAGGGCGCGGCCTTACAGGGATTATTCTTTTGGGGCAAAAGCAAAAGCAGGCCGGGCGTCATGGCTTCAAGGTCAAAAACCCTCAAATAGCCGGTGGAAGGCAGCATGGCGCCGTAGAAATATTCGTACATGCAGCCGCATTCATACACGTAAAAAAAGTCGTAGGGGCGGAAGGACAGCAGCCTTGCTTTTTCCTCATCGCCAATGGACAGGAAATAAACAATGGCTTCTTCTTTGGACCACTTATGGCGGGTAAAGGGCAGGTCTTCCGCGACAATGTCTTCCATCATGCCCTTTAGGGTGAGGACGTCGTTTGGATATAGCCGCTGACCTTCCAAGACAATATAGATACCGCCGCCCAAGGAATGCTCAATGCGCACCTTGGAGTCAGGGAAACAGCGCTTGACAGCCAGCAAGAAAACAAACCGGAGCGAGCGCTCGTAAATGCGCCGCCCTTCCTCATCCTGATAAGTGATGATTTCAAGGTTCGTGCTTCTATGCAGCGGCTGGTGCAACTCAACAACCTTGTTGCCTTCTTGGGCGGCCAAGGCGGCATCAAGGTAATCAGGCGCTAAAATGGCAACAGCGTCTTTTAGGACGAGGGGTGACGAAAAGGTTTGGCTATGACCGTTGATGGTAATTTTCATGCGATTGCTCCTTGGAATTTTTTAACTTTCTTGGCCCATTGCAGGTGCTTGGTGCGCACATAGGCGGGGTGCTGTTCTTCCGATAGGCTGACCGACTGGGTCATGGTGTAGCCCTCATCGTTTTTAACAAAGTACAGCTCACACTTGATGAGGCCGTGTTTTTTGCAGTCGGCAAGGGCCATGAAGGTATTTTTATCCCGTAAGGGGGCGTAGCCTTCAGGGATTTTGACTCGTTTCCCGCAAACGGGGCAGAGGGGAGAAAGGGCAGCCCGGCTTTTGAGGGCGCTTAAGATATCGCTGACCCGTTTTTCAAAGGTGGTTTGTGCGCCTGCGCTTGTCTGGGAGATGAGCAGCCTTGCGGTTTGCGGGAAGGCAAAAAACTCGGTTCCCTCCGGCATTTGCTGGAAAATTAGCGCCGTATAGTAGGCATCGTCTACCGCCGAATGCAGGGGATGGTCGATGAGCGGCGCGATGTGATAGTAATCCATGGCCTTTTGCAGGCCATGGCGGTTCTTGCCCCCGCCTGTTAGGCGGGTAAACACGGGCTGCAGGTCATATACCTTGTAGGGCAGCTCGGGACACTCAAAAAAGCTGATATTTTGCGTGAGAATGGACAAATCATCCTGACCCCAGGTAAACAGAACGCAATCCTCCCCGCACCAAGCAAGGAAGCGCTCGTAGGCCTTAGGGAAGTGGTCTTCACCCTGCAAATCACCCTGTTTAATGCCGGTGATGCGGCAAATGCGAGGGTGCAACCTTACATAGTGGGTGGGTAAAACAAAGCTGTTAAAGGAGCCGATCATGCGGCGCTTATCATCCAGTTTTACGGCGCCAATTTGGATGATTTCAAAAGTCAGTCGGTCGCCCACCCGCTTGTAGGCGGCGGAGTTAAAGCTGATGGGCTGGTTCCATTCAAGGTCGAGAATAATATAGTTCATTTGTTTTCCTTAAAATTTATTGTTGCGGCGGATTTACCCGCTTTGTAGCCGGTAGAAAAGGCGATTTGCAGGTTAAAGCCGCCTGTCAGGGCGTCCACGTCAATTACTTCCCCTGCGAAATATAGATTTTGAATCAATTTAGATTCCATGGTGGAGGGGTTAATTTCCTTGGTACACACCCCACCGGAGGTAATGACCGCTTCGGAGAAAGAGCGAACGCCGTCAAAGGTAAGCGATAATTTTTTTAAGGTTTGGGCGATGGCTCGCCTCTGGGCAAGCGATAGGGTACCGATGGCTTTTTTGGCATCTATGTCGCATAGGTCAGGAAAAAGGGCAGCCATTGTCCTTGGGAGATAGCCTTGCATCAAGGTATGCAATTCTTGCCTTGGGTTTGCGTCCACCTCTCTTTGCAGGCGGTCCAGTAACTTTTCAACGGTCAAAGCGGGCTTTAGGTCAAGGAATAGATCAATTTTTCCTTGGATGCCCACCAAATAGCTGGACAGGGACAGGACAAGGGGGCCGGAAATGCCAAAGTGGGTGAAAAGCAGCTCTCCCTGCTCGGAAAACAGGCGCTTTTTACCCGTCATGGCGGTAAGGCGCACGTTTTTTAGGGTAAGCCCCTGAAGACTTTTTGCCCAAGCGTCTCTAAGATTAATGGGTACAAGGGCGGGACTGGTATCAGTCACTGTGTGCCCGCAGCTTTGCGCGAAAAAATACCCGTCACCCGTTGAGCCGGTGGAGGGGTAGCTAAGCCCGCCGGTAGCAATTATAACAGCGTCACAGGAAAGGGTTTTTCCGTTTGAAAGCGCAACGCCCTTTACTTGGCTTCCATCAAGGATAAGGTCTGCTACCTGGGTGTGCAAGAGAATCTTTGCGCCAAGCATGGCTTTTTCAAGGGCTTTGGTTACGTCCGACGCTTTGTTTGAGGCGGGGAAAACGCGCTGTCCCCTTTCGACCACGGTGTCGCAGCCATTGGCATGAAGAAGGGCACATAAGTCCTGCGGGGAAAAACTTTCAAAGGCCGAAAACAGGAAGCGTCCATTGTGAGGGATGTTACGAATTAAGCCTTGAGTGTCGGCATCGTTGCTCACATTACAGCGGCCTTTTCCGGTAATGTAGAGTTTCTTTCCGAGTTTCTCGTTTTTTTCAACCAAGGTTACTTGGCCGCCTTCTTTTTGGGCAGCGATGGCGGCCATCATGCCGGACGGTCCTCCTCCGATAACTACGATATGCCTGCTCATTGATTGGGGAACAAATGCTTGTAGCTGTCGGCGTGGTCAATCATATCGCCAAGGAAACAAAGGGTGGGATATCCTCTTTCGAGGAAATAAATGTCTGTTCCTTTTTGGGCTGGCTTCCAGAGGACATCACCTTTGAGCCAGTAATAGTCCGTCCCTTGGGGACTCAGGCGGTGCTCATAGCGATCTTCAAAGTAAAGGAAGGCGGTTTTGCATAGGGTAAGCTCTTTTAAATCCTCAGGTAGAAGCGCAGGCAGGTTAATGGAAGCGTATACGCCCCTTTTAAAATTTTTACCCTGCAACTTTTCCATCAAATCAAGGGCTAATTTAGCGGCGTTTTCAAGCATGGCTTGGTCTGCACCCACATCAATGGATACCGCGACAGCGGGGATGCCGTTCATGGCGGCTTCTCTTGCGGCGGCAACGGTGCCGCTGTAGTAAACGGCGGGGCCGGCATTGAGGCCGTCGTTGATGCCCGAAACACAAAAATCATAGAGTCTGTCGCTTACTTCAAGCCCGATGCGCACGGCATCTACAGGAGTACCTTGAACGGAGTAAACGGTGGCGCCGCTTTCGGAGGGACGCTTTTTGGAAATGAGTGGGTGCCCGAGGGTGATGGAATGACTTTTGGCGCTTTGCTCAAAGGCGGGGGCGCTGACAATCACAGAATGTCCTCGGTTGGTTGCTTCTTTTGCCAAGGCTTTGATGCCTTCGGAACGGAAACCGTCGTCATTGGTAATCAGTATGTACATTCTCTTCTCCTATATTTAATATAATGTATCTTTTTTGCTTTTCAGGCGCAGCATCATGGGGTGGAAGTTATTAAACACGGCTGTGGCAATGGTAATAGCAAGGGCAATGGCGCCAAAGCCCAACAGCGCTTTGATGGCAGCTTGACCGGCCTTAGCGGTATTGTCTTCGGCGAGCAGAACCACCGCGCGATACAGCAGCATTCCCGGCACGATGGGGATAACGCCGCTGACGACAAATAGCGCCGAAGTCATCTTTTTGATGCGGGCAAAAATTTCGCTGAGGATGGCGATAACCAGCGAAGAAACAAAGTAAGCGCTTAAAGTGCCGCCCATAATCAGGTAAATGGCATAACCGACCACGGCGACAAAGGCGACCGCGGGTAAAACGCGTATAGGTGTCCTGAGCAAAAGCGCGAAACAAATGGTGGCGACAAGACAGCCGAAAAGCGATAACATAATCTATCTCCCTTCTACAGGCTTAAAATAATAGCGACGCCGTACCCAAGCAAGAGAATGTTGAGGGTGGCTTCGGCTATACGAGCCATTCCCGAAACAAGATCGCCCTGCATGGCGTCACGAACGGCGTTGGTAAAGGCAAGTCCCGGAAGCAAAGGCATCATGGCGCCTGCGATAATGGCGTCTTGGTTACCGCCGATCAGGCGAATACTTAAAACTGTTATGGCAGCATTAATCATACCCGAAAACAGGGAGTCAAGGGGCGATGGAATACGAAATAAGCGGTAAACAGGCATTAAGCTTCTGACGGCAAAGCCGGCAAGGAAGCTGATGAGCATATCTGTGAGGTTTCCATTAAACATGAGCGTAAAAAAGGCGCAGCAAAGGGCAAAGACGAGCGCGACTTGCAGGGGTTTCATCTGCGGTTTTTGGCGAATGTTATGTAACCTTTCAAGCGCTTCGCCGGCATTGATTTTTCTTTTACTTACCAGGCGGGAAACGGAGTTGACGTCGTTCACGTCGCCAAGGTATAGACTACGTTTGTGGATGCGGCGGGTAAAGGATTGGCTGGTATCGTCAGGCAATCGGAAGGTAATAAAAAAGCCTGTCGGAAAAGCCAATATTTCAACCTTATCAAAGCCGAAGCCGTTACCCATATGTATGGCGGTTTCCTCTGCCCGATAGGTTTCGCCGCCGCACTCCAAGATGGTCTGGGCAGCCAGCATAACGGCTTCTACTGCATTGTCGTACTGTTCCATACAAGTCCTCCCAAGTGCCCCCTATTATACCTGAATCATTCAGAAAAGCAAAGCGAGGAATGCTTGCGACGGCAAGGGAAACATGGTATGATGCATATGTTAAAGCAGAGGAAGTGATAAACACATGGCTGTCAATGAAGCCGTCTCTGCGCTTTTGTATTATTTGGAGGCAGTTAGGTGTCAGTCACATTCAGCCGCAAGTCCGCTCTGAACCCGGACGCAGGGCTTCTTTCTTTGGTGGCGGCTATTACCATGGTTATTGACCATGTAGGTTCCGCCCTTTTACCTTCAGTGCCTGTTTTACGGGTGATAGGCCGTATCGCTTTTCCGCTTTACTGCATGGGCATAGTTCAGGGGTGCATTCATACCAAGAATCATCTGAAGTACGCTTTAAGGTTGCTACTGTTTGCTCTCATCTCCCAGCCTGCCTATATGCTGGGGCTTAACCACAGCCTAAAAGAACTGAATGTTATTTTTACGCTTTTGTTGGGAATGCTTTCTGTTTGGGGCATCCAAGAAAAACGTTTTTTGAGTCACCTGTGGATGCCTGCCATTGCCCTAACACTGTCGGCTGTTTTTAAAATGGACTATGGTTGGCGGGGCGTACTGCTGATCATTCTCATGTATTTATCAAGCGGCACCAAAAGTGGGTTTTCGGCTATGTTCATTGCCTTTTGTCTAATGTGGGGAAACCATTCTTTTGATTTATTCCCGTTTTTGCGCATACCTTCTCCTTTTAATATGGGCAATGTTTTTCTTGAGCGATTGGGCTCGCTTGTAACAAGCTTTTTTAGACTTCAAACCATGGCGCTTTTGGCCCTTCCGCTTATGGTAACGGATACGCATTCAGGTATTCGTCGCTCCCGCCTTGTCTATGCGATATACCCCGGGCACTTGATTGTCCTTTGGTTTCTTACTAATTATGTTTTAAAATAAGGAGACACTATGTTATATAATGACCTTAAATTAATCTTGCCGCAGTTTCAGTTTGAGGGCAGGTTTCGCAACGGCGTTGAATTAACCTCGGGCAACGTCAATGGTACCTATCGCCTTGAATACGTGATGCCCGATGGCGAACATAAGCTGTACACTTTGCAGCGCATCAACCCCTATGTATTTAAAGATGCCCCCAAGATGATGGAGAATATCCTCAGGGTTACCAGCCACATCAAAGATAAAATGCGTGAAGAAAACCTAGACCCCGATCGCAAGGTGCTGGAACTGGTCCGGTGCAAGAGGGGCAACTATCTCTTTCAGGATGAGGAAGGTGTTTATTGGCGTGCTTACGGTTTCATCGAAAATGCCGATGCCCTTGACAAGGTGCACAGTGTCGGCCAAATGGAAGAGGTCGGACGGGGCTTTGGTGACTTCCAGCGCTATCTAAGCGATTTTGACGCGGCCAGCTTGCATGAAACCATTCCCTTTTTCCATCATACGACCAAGCGTTTTTACGCCTTTGTCAGAGCGCTTGAAGAGGACATCGCCGGAAGGGCCGATCTTGTCGAAGAAGAAAGCGACGAAATCTTTGCCCGCCGCAAAATGATGGGCAAAATCGTCAAGCTTTTGGAAAGCGGGGCTTTACCTACTCGGGTAACACATAACGACACCAAGGCCAACAACGTTTTGCTTGATTCTAAAACCGGCAGGGCCCTGTGTGTGATTGACCTTGATACTGTCATGCCCGGATCTTCTTTGTATGACTACGGCGATGCCATCCGCTACGGCGCGTCAACAGCCGCTGAAGATGAGGAGGATGTTAGCCTGATTCGTTTGAACCTTGCCATGGCGGAAGCTTTTACCAAGGGCTTTGTTGAAGCTTCCAGCGGTTTTTTAGGCAAAGACGAACTGCTCATGCTGCCTTTGGGCGCCAAAGTCATGACGGCGGAGCTATCCATGCGCTTTTTAACCGACTACCTAAATGGTGATAAATACTTCAGGGTGCGCTCGCCTGAACATAACCTTGTGCGTACAAGAGCGCAGCTGACATTACTAAAAGATATTGAAAAGAACGAACAGGCGCTCCACGATATTGTTCGAAAAATGGTCAAATAAGCGATGGCTAAAGTTAAAAGTATTTATATTTGCGCCAATTGCGGGTATGAAGCGCCAAGGTGGCTTGGACAATGCCCTGATTGCGGGCACTGGAACACCTTGGAAGAAAGCGTCAAGGAGCAGGCTTCCGTATCTTCCTCCAAACCCAACAAGCAGCGTGGAGGGATGGGCGCAAACGCCCTGCCGCTTTCACAAGTGGAAACAGGCGAAGAACTGCACGAATCCAGCGGCATTGAAGAGTTTGACCGGGTACTGGGCGGCGGCATTGTGGAAGGTTCGCTTTTGCTTATCGGCGGCGAACCGGGTGTTGGCAAGAGTACCTTGTTGTTGCAAGTCTGTTCTCACCTGTGCCGGAGGGGCAAAAAGGTGCTGTATGTCAGCGGGGAAGAGTCTGCCCGGCAGCTTAAAATGCGGGCAAAACGGCTAAAAGCGCATCAGGACAACCTATATATCTTGGCGGAAAACGCTATGGATGCTGTGGAAGACAAACTAAGTGACTTGGAGCCTGATTACTGCGTCATAGACTCCATCCAAACCATGTACCGCCCCGAAATGGCGTCGGCTCCGGGCTCTGTAAGCCAGGTAAGGGAGTGCGCGTCCTTGCTCATGCGCTATGCCAAAACAAGCGGCTGCGCGGTGATGCTGGTGGGACATGTAACCAAGGAAGGCGCCATTGCCGGTCCCCGTGTGCTTGAACACATGGTGGATGTGGTGCTGTATTTTGAAGGCGACTATCGGCGGGAATACCGCCTGCTACGGGCGGTGAAAAACCGCTTTGGTTCGGTCAATGAGCTGGGCATTTTTGAAATGACTGGCGAAGGTATGCAAGCCGTCAAACAGGCGTCGGAAGCTCTTCTTTCCGAGCGTGCCCGGGACGCCTCCGGCTCAGTGGTTTTTTGCGCTTTGGAAGGCACCCGCCCCATGCTGGTGGATATTCAGGCTCTAGCGTCCCAATCCTTCTATGCCAGCCCACGCCGTATGGTCAACGGGGTCGACTATGGGCGTATCAACCTTCTTTTAGCGGTGCTTGAAAAGCGGGCGGGTCTTCGGCTATACAACCAGGATGTTTATGTTAATGTGGCAGGCGGTATCAGCTTAAATGAGCCGGCTGCCGACCTGCCGCTGTGCCTGGCTGTCGCTTCTTCTCTTTCAGACACCACCCTTCCGCCTAACATGGCAGCGGTTGGTGAAGTGGGCCTGGCGGGCGAAGTGCGCGCAGTGCCGCAGCTTGACAGGCGCATTGCTGAGTGCCGCCGCCTTGGTTTTACTAAAATCATCTGTCCCAAGGAGCGGGGAAAAAAGCAGCCCGCTGTAGACGGTGTCGAGCTTTTACGGGTCGAAACGGTGTCTCAGGCTATCGCTTTAATGCATATGCAAGGGAAAAAGGCGGCAAAATAACCTGCCTTGCTTACATACAGTAGGCAAAAAGCCCAATACTTATCATCGCCAGATGGGTTTTGGAAGAAAAGGAACGCCTTAATAACAAGAACGAAATTTGGGCTTGACAATTCTTCTTGAATCGTCTAAGATATTTCTTGCGCCCTGTGGGGTGCGCTCCTGGGTGTAGCGCAGTTTGGTAGCGTGCTTGAATGGGGTTCAAGAGGCCGGGGGTTCAAATCCTCTCACCCAGACCACAGTCCCTCTTTTCTGGGGAATAAAAGTCCGTGCTATTTCTTTCATCACGGGCTTTTTTTGTTTTTCTTGCCACGAGTTAGTATTTTCAAGTATAATAAATCATCTGCCAACGAAAGCCAAGTTTATGAAGGGGGTGTGGAGATGAACAACACTACTATTGCGGCGATAGCGACAGCTCCAGGCATTGGCGGTATTGCTGTGATTCGCGTCTCCGGCCCCCAGGCGCTACCTGTGCTCAAGCAAGTGTTTGTGCCCAAAGGCAAAAGGCACCTGTTTGAAGATCGCTTTTTAATGGTCGGCACCTTAATGGACGGCGGGCAGCAAGTAGATGAATGCATGGCGGTTTACATGAAACCGCCCGCCACCTATACCCGGGAAGACGTGGTGGAACTGCATGTTCACGGCGGCGAATGGGTGGTGGACAAGGCCCTGAAAATGCTGTTTGCCCGTGGCGTTATGCCTGCTGAGCCGGGCGAATTTACCAGGCGGGCATTTTTGAATGGGCGCATTGATTTAAGCCGAGCGGAAGCGGTCATGAAAATTATATCCGCGCGGGGCGAGCAGGCAGCAACCGCAGCCATGAGGCAATTAAAAGGCGGCGCCTTTACCTTTATTCATGACAAGCAGCAGCGCCTGCTTGATATACTGGCGTCGGTTGAAGCTACCATCGATTTTCCCGATGAGGTGGATGAATCCCGGCGCCTGCCCGAACTGAAACAAAAAACCGAGGAACTTGCCAAAGAATTACTTGATGCAAGCGACGAGCGTTCCGCAAGACTTCTTGATTCTGGCTTTGAAGTGACTATTTTCGGCCCGCCCAATGTGGGCAAGTCTTCCCTGTTTAATTCTTTGTTGATGGAAGAAGCTGCCATCGTGACCGACATTCCCGGCACGACCAGGGACGTTTTGCGGGGCAGCGTGCTGTTTGATGGCCTGCGCATCAACCTCAATGATACGGCCGGTATCCATGAAAACACCGACTATATCGAAAAAATCGGCGTGGAAAAGGCCTTGGGCGCCATGTACGGCGCTGACCTTCTGTTGGTGGTGGTGGATGGTTCCGGCCCCTTAAGGCGTGAGGACTACGCGCTCATCAACCAGACCGAGGGCAAAAGTAGGCTGCTGCTTCAATCCAAATCCGACCTTAACCCCCGTCCTATGCTGGAAGGCGCTCTCCTTTTTTCGGCAAAGACCGGGGAGGGACTGGACGAAGTACGGGACGCCATTGTCAAGGTGGCGGGTGAACCCACCGACAGCGCTCTGACCTTACAGCGACATATTCTTTTAGCCAAACGGGCGGCAAACTGTTTGATGGACGCTGTCCGCGCGATGGACGAAGAGGTGCCGCTTGACCTTGTGGCTATCGATTTGCAGGCAGCGCTTTCCCATCTTGGCGCCATCACCGGTGATCAGGTGGACGAAAAATTGCTGGACGAAATCTTTTCGACTTTTTGTGTCGGCAAATAAAGGAGAATCATGGAAAAGTTATATGAGAAGCTGATAGCGCTGGATATCCGCTACAAACACATTCCTCGCAAGCTGTTCTTAATTACGGTGGTATGTTTATCTACGTTGCTGGCTTTTAAAGTACTCCCTTTGATTTGGCCCTTTGTTTTAGGCTTTCTCTTTTCTCTCCTCATGCGAAAGCCCGCCATGTTCCTCTCTAAAATTATTAAAGCTCGCACCAAGGCGGCAAAGCCTGTTACCATCTTGCTGATGGTTATACTCTACGGAGGCATTTTTATGGCGCTTATTCTTTTAATCAGCCGATTGTTTGCCGAAGCGCAGCGCCTGATTCAAAACGCGCCCGCCATTGTCGAGTGGATACAGCAGGCTTTCGATAATTGGATCGACCGCCTCTGGCCTAAAAACATTGAGGCCAGACCCGATAGCGTCCAGAAGCTTTTTGATACCGTGCTTGATTCCCTCCGAAAATTTGTACAAAGTATTGCGGGCAAGGCAACCCCCGTGGTGGCGCAGAGCGCGTGGTCAACCGTTACGGGCATTCCCGGCATCCTTTTGTTTATGGTCATGACAATTATGTCCAGTTTCTATTTTACCAGCGACAATGAGCGCATTCAGGCCTACTTTCATAATATCTTACCGGTCAATTTTATTAAAAGGGCGGACAACCTGATTAAGGATATTACCTTTGCCGCCTTTCAGCAGGTCAGGGCACAGTTGCTTATTTCCTTTGTGTTGACGATTATGTTGATTATTTGCTTTACTGTGTTCGGATTTGATTATTCTTTGCTTTTAGGTATTGGTATTGGCATTGTGGATGTGCTTCCCGTTCTTGGCGCTGGTACAATTTTAATACCTTGGGCGCTGTTTAACCTGTTGGGGGGACAAATTTCACTTGCCTTGCGTTTGGGATTCATGTACTTGCTGGTGGTTGTCGTTAGGCAAATGATTGAACCCCGTATTGTCAGCAATCGGCTGGGCTTATATCCTTTGGTCAGTATGCTGACAATGTATGTGGGTTTTGTTACTATTGGATTTTTGGGCTTGATTATCGGGCCTCTGCTTGCCAATATTTGCAAGGTAGTATTGCTTGCCGATGAAGAGCTGCGCCTCGCCCGAGAAAAAGGCGAAGAAACCACGGCAACGGAAGCGTAAATAAGGCAAGATTTTGTTTCAAGGTGTATTTTTCCCTTGACACTTTTCGCTTCTTCCGCTATACTAACCACCGTTCCTGTTGTTGGGGAATTGTGTAATGGCAGCACATACGACTCTGACTCGTATTGTCTAGGTTCGAATCCTAGTTCCCCAGCCAAATGCCTCCATAGTCTAGCGGTCCAGGACGCCGCCCTCTCAAGGCGGAAACACGGGTTCGAGTCCCGTTGGAGGTACCATGGAAGATGCGCAACCGATGAAGACAGTCGGTTGCGATTTGCTATTTTGCCATACAACAGGTTAAATTTTAGGCGAACAATTACTATTAACAGCCTTTTAATCTGACACTAACGGAGAAAGGCGTTTGACCGGATTTTATATATAAATCATATAACCATGGGGCTTTACACCAAAGAAAAGTGCAAAGCCCCATGTGTATTTTAGACCGAGCGAAAGAAACCTAAGTCAGCTATTCATTTTCTTTTTTCTTTCCCGGTACCGCTCAGTCAGCTTATCAAAGGTGGCGTCGCTAATATAATGCTCAATCCTGCAGGCGTCTTCCTCGGCAGTTTCAGGATCAACGCCAAGATCAATAAACAGGTCGGTTAGAACCAGGTGGCGTTCATAAATTTTTTCGGCAATTTCACGCCCCTTGTCTGTCAGGGTGATGAAATTGCGCTCATCCATATGAATGAAGCCGTTTTCTCTGAACTTTTTCATCTGCTCGGAAATGGTGGGCTTAGAGTAGCCGGTAGCATTGACAATGTCAATGGAGCGAACCTGCCCCTTCTTTTCCAAGCGCAAAATCGTTTCTAAATACATTTCACCGGATTCTCGTATAATCATCGGAAATTCTCCTTTTATCTGTAAATTGGCGGAAATGATGTAAAGACTAAGTAAATTATACCCAATTTTACAAGGTTTGACAAATGGTGACTTTCTAAATTAAAAATTTTACAAAAAAGTTAGCCAAATCTATTGACAAACGGGTTAGCGGCAGCTAACATAGGAGTGGGGTTAGGAGTAACTAATGCCAAGGAGGGATGAATGATGCCGTTATCCATGTCCAAACAGGGGACCTCATCTGCCATCATGCGTGTGACAGGTAAAAGTGAAACAAAGAATTTTTTGGGCAACCTTGGCTTTACGCCCGGGGAAAAGGTGACGGTCATCTGTGAAGTGGGCGGTAACCTGATTGTCGAAATAAAGAATTGTCGTGTGGCTCTGAGCAAAGAGTTGGCGCGTAATATTATGATATAAGGAGTAAAGTATGCGAACGTTGAAGGATGCAAAAATAGGGGAAACCGTGACGGTGACCGGACTACAAGGCACGGGCGCTCTTAAGCGCAGGGTCATGGATATGGGCATAACCCGAGGCACGCAGGTATATGTGCGAAAGCTCGCGCCTCTTGGTGATCCCGTTGAAGTGACTGTGCGGGGTTATGAATTGAGTCTGCGTAAGCAAGAAGCGGAAATGATCGAAATCCAGTAAAGAGCGACACAAAGCAAGTAACCACGGCGCTTAGGCGCCGAAAAAAATGTCAAAAAGTTAGCCAAGACGAACTTAAGGAGGCAATTATGGCACTGACAATCGCCCTGGTGGGCAATCCCAACAGCGGAAAAACTACCTTGTTTAACCTGTTAACAGGAGCCAATCAATATGTAGGTAACTGGCCGGGGGTAACGGTAGAAAAAAAAGAAGGCTATCTGCGAAGCAACAAAGAAATCAAGCTGGCGGACTTGCCAGGTATTTATAGCCTGTCGCCCTATTCGCCGGAAGAAATGATTTCCCGTAGTTATTTGGCGGAAAACAGGCCAGACGCGATCATTAATATTGTGGACGGTACCAACATTGAACGCAACCTGTATTTAACCACTCAATTGATGGATTTTGGCTTGCCGATGGTGGTTGCCGTTAACCAAATGGACATGGTGCAAAAGTCCGGCGATAAGTTGGATGTGGTCGCTTTGTCCAAAAAGCTTGGTTTGCCGGTGGTTGCCATCTCGGCGCTGAAAAACACGGGCGTTGATACCCTTATTCAAAAGGCGCAGGAAGTAGCCCAAAAAGGCCTTGCGCCGGAGCCGGCAAAACTAAATGAACATACCGAAAATGCTATTATTGAAATCGAAAACATGCTTGAGCACCTGCCCAAGGAGAGCCGCCGCTGGTATGCCATCAAGGCGCTGGAAAGCGATGAAGCGGCTTTTAAGGAAGGTGAATTTGCCAAGCTCAAGGCGATGGGGTTATCCGCCATCATCGAAAGTTTCGAGCAGCTGCGTAACGATGAGGCGGAAAGCGCCATTATCACCGATCGCTATGATTTGGTAGAAGTTTTTGTACGGGACAGTTATCGGAAAAAAAGTGTAGGGCTTAATACCTCGGACAAAATCGACCGTGTCGTAACCAACCGTGTTTTGGCGCTACCTATTTTTGCGGTGGTTATGTTTCTTGTCTACTACATTGCGGTAACTACAGTGGGTGCCTGGGTCACAGATTGGACCAATGAAGAGCTTTTCGGCGATGGGTTTTTCTTGGGCAAGGGTAAAGCGGCCTACGAGGAGGCGACCGCAAACTATGAAGAAGCCGAAATTTTAAAAGAAGCCTTTGAATCGGAGGCGGAGAAGTCCGGCTATGATTTACAAAAGGACAGCTTTTTGCAGGACGCTGAAAACCTAAAGGTAACGGCTGCCTGGGAAGATGAAGAGGGAGAACCGGTTACAAAAGAGGTAGACATTGCTACCTACAAAGAAGCGCTAACCACCCTTGAAACCGAACCTGAACCTGAAGATTTTGGCCGCTTTGTTCCCGGTATACCGGTGGTTGTTGAGAACTGGATGGGTGAAGATGCCACCCCCTGGGTCAAGTCCTTGGTGCTTGACGGCGTGGTAGCAGGCGTCGGGGCGGTGCTTGGCTTTGTGCCGCAAATGTTTGTGCTGTTTTTCATGCTTGCCATCTTAGAAGGCTGCGGCTACATGGCGCGTGTTGCCTTTATTATGGATAGGATATTCCGCCGCTTTGGCCTGTCGGGCAAGAGCTTTATTCCCATGCTCATTGGCACAGGCTGTTCGGTACCCGGGATTATGGCCTCCCGTACTATTGAAAACGAGCGGGACAGGCGTATGACCATTGTTACTACTTCCTTTATTCCTTGCGGCGCAAAGCTTCCGGTTATCGCCATGATTGCAGGCGCGCTGTTTGGCGGCGCGCCCTGGGTTAGCCCGCTGACCTACTTTATCGGTATGGCAGCGGTGATTATTTCGGGCCTTATCCTCAAAAAGACCCGCATGTTTGGCGGCGAAGCCTCTCCTTTCGTGATGGAGCTGCCCGCCTATCGCTTGCCGGCGGCAAGCAATGTGCTAAGGTCCACTTGGGAGAGGGGATGGAGTTTTATTAAGAAGGCCGGCAGCATTATCCTTTTGTCTTCCATCGTTATTTGGATTATTTCCTACGTTGGCTTTATCGATGGGCGCTTTGTGTTGGTGGAGGACTTAAACGATGGCTTAGCGGCCAACATTGGCAATGCGATTGCTTGGATCTTTAAACCCCTTGGTTTTGGTGATTGGCGTTCCACTGTTGCCACCACCTTCGGCCTTGTTGCCAAGGAAAATGTGGTTAATACCTTTGGCATCCTCTATCGCGCGCCTGAAATAGCTGAAGATGGCAGGCAAATTTGGGGGATGCTGGCGCAGACCTATACGCCTGCGGCGGGTTTCTCCCTGCTTCTATTTAACCTCCTGTGCTTACCCTGCTTTGCCGCCATGGGCGCCATCCGTCGGGAGATGAACAATGCCCGCTATACCCTGTTTGCCTTTGGCTATCAAACGCTGTTTGCCTATGTGGTGTCGCTGATTGTTTATCAGCTCTGGTTATTATTTACAGGCGCATCCTTCACTGTTGCTTCGTTTATAGCGGTAGCCTTGTTGTTTGCGGGTATTTATCTTGTGGTGCGTCCCAAACAAAAACTAAAGGGAGAAACCTTATGAATCATCAAAGTGTTATTGCTCTATTAATCATTACAGTCCTTGTCGTTTGGTCCGTTGTTCGGCTGCGCAGACAAAAAAACATGGGTGAATGTACGTCTTGCTCCGCTTGCGGCAGCTGCCAAGGCTGCCCGAGCATGGTTAACTTAAATCAAAACATATTCAACAATAAGGAGGAAACAACGAAATAAGTTTTTGTTCTTGCTATTTACCCTACTAATCAAGTATAATATTGTCTGAAGGAAGGAGGAATCGCAATGACTACACAAGGAACCATTACCATGCAGCCGTTGCCGGAGGGCGGGGATACCGCTCGGGCGATCCTCTACCATGTATACCGTGCCTTGCAGGACAAGGGATACGATCCCGAAAGCCAGCTGGTCGGTTACATCCTGACAGGCGACCCCACCTACATTACCAGCCACAACAATGCTCGCAGCATGATTTGCCGCTTGGAGCGTGACGAAATCCTGGATGAGCTGGTGCGCTACTACGTTAGCGGAATGGAAGGCTGATGCCTCGCATCTTGGGGCTTGATGTAGGCGATGTCCGCATCGGCATTGCTCAAAGCGATCTTGGCCGGAGAATAGCCAGCCCGCACAGTGTTTATAGGCGGGTGGGCTATGGCCCGGACACTGAGCACTTTCTGCGGTTGGCAAAAGAGCTGGATGCCAATCTCCTTGTTTTGGGACTGCCTAAAAACATGGACGGAACCGAAGGTTTTCAGGCTCATAAGGTGCGGGACTTTGCCCAAAAGCTTCAGGAAGCGGGTTTTGAAGTAGCTTATGTTGATGAGCGTCTGACTACCGTATCTGCGGAACGTACCTTGCTTGAAGGCAATGTCCGCCGTGACAGGCGCAGGGAAAAAATTGACGCTGTCGCCGCTGCCTTGATACTTCAACAGTATCTTGACGGCAGGGGAAAACAATAAATCGCCACTTGATTGGCAGGGAGGAATCACTTATGACAAGCAACCACGAACATGAACACGCATACCAGGAAGAACAGGATGAAAGCATTGTTGTCCTAACAGATGAAGAGGGCAATGATGTTGAATTCCAGTATATCACCACCTTGGAGCGTGATGGCGACGAATACATCGTATTGATGTTGCTGGACGACGAGGCAGAAGATGATGAGGGCGAGGTTGTCATTCTTAAAATTCAGACCGATGACGACGGTGAAGACTTTTACGTTTCTATTGAAGACGATGAGCTCTACGATAGCTTATTTGAAGAGTTTGTCGAGCTGGTCGAAAACGAAGACGACGAGGACGAAGACTACTAAGGTTAAAGGGTCGGAAAGATTTCCGACTCTTTTTTATAAAAATGCGCAAAGGTTTCTTTCAAAGCAAGTGGATAAGGGCTGCCTTGGTGGCTCTTATTTGCTTATGCTTTTTAATGTGTATCCAGCTAATGGCGGGCGGGAAATTGTTTGCTTCCTCTACCTACAATAGTTACATGTTACAGGCGCTCAGGTGGCGGGAAGGGCATATTGCGTTAAAGAGCGATGTACCACATTTGGAACTTGCCATCTATCAGGGGAAATACTATGTAAGCTTTCCGCCTGTTCCTACCATTCCTCTTTATTTTCTTACTTTTATCTTTGGCGAACATGTCCCTGATATTTTTTTAACGCAGGTGTACGCGAGCCTTGCCTGCGCCGCGCTTTTTCTTGCGCTGGCAAAGGTGATGGAAGATAAAAAGGCGGCGCCTTTTTCTTTTCTTTTAATCTTTGCTTCCTCATTTTTACCCATCCTGCAAAATGGCGGGGTATGGTATCAGGCGCAGTCACTGGCCATGCTGACGATTATGGTGTCTTTTGCTTTTTTTGCATATGAGCGCATGACGCCTGCTCTGTTTTTTTATGCGCTGTCGGTGGGCTGCCGTCCCTTTCATGCGTTGTATGGGCCTTTGTTGATGATTTTATATTTAGCCCGTTACAATTTTTCAAAGCGCAGTTTTCAAAAGCTATTGCCCGGCGTTGTTTTTGGTCTCATGGTGGCGGGGGCTTACGCTGCGTATAATTTTATTCGCTTTGGAAGTGTTTTTGAGTTTGGGCATAATTATCTGCCGGAGTTTTCCTTCCAAGGAGGTAAGCAATTTAGTTTGACGCATGTGAAAAACAATTTTGCTACATTCGTATTAAAGCCTCCTTTTTATGTGGAAGGGAACGCCATTCTTGGGCAAAGGTTTGGGTCATCTTTCATTCTTTCAAACGGCCCCTTGCTTTTACTGCTCTTTTGGGCATTGAGGACGGGGTTGCGACGCCGCTTCTCTTGGCGGCAAGGCCTCCTGCTTATCACTTTTTTCCTTCATTGCCTGCTATTTTTGATGCACCGAACGGGTGGCGGCTACCAATGGGGGGCGCGCTACTTTGCCGATTGCCTGCCCTATGCCGCCCTATGGTTGTTAACGGGTGAAGATAAAACGGAAAAAATTGGCAGCGGCGCCTTTTCTCTTCTTTCGGTCATGTTTGCGGCGGCCATTTTCGGAACGCTTATTACGCAGATTTAAAAAGAAAAACGCCCAAGAATTTTTCTTGAGCGTTAGGATTTTACAGGCAGGTCTACTTCAGCCCGCTTTTTTCAAGCGCTGGAGCGATAGCTAAATATAACATGGGCGCTGTCAACACTGCAAAGGAAGCGTTAAACAGCGAGGCGACAAACTTTTCCAAAAGCACCGGAAAAATGGTGTCGACAGGAACAGGCGTAACGTAGCGCATGAAAACATAGTTTTTAAATAGATACAGCACAAGGTATGTTGCCTGCCCCAGGATGGAGGCAATGTACAAACGGGACTTGGAAGATCGGTTTTTATTCGCGACTAAACCGCAAACCAAGGCCATTGCGCCTTTGTTGATAAAGGTGATCCACGCTTCGCTTACATAGGCGGGGATGGTAATATCAAACAAGGCGCTGCCAAGACCGGCCGCGACAGCTCCCTTCCACCCGCCAAGCAGCAGGCCTGACAACAAACACAGGGCGTTTGCCAAGTGAATGCGGCTGGAGGCCACGGGTATGCTTAGGTAGTTGGATACAAAGACCATTGCTGTCATAAGTCCCAAAACAGCCAATGAAAGTGCGGAATTTCTTCGATTCATTCAAATCACCCTCCCTTGCATTTATTATAGTGTTAGAGGCCATGAAAGTAAAGGCGGGAAACGTATTACCAAAATATGAATATTTTTGGATGAAAAGTTGACACAAATGACACTTGTTGATATAATTATTCACAAACTTAGGAGGGTTTTGGGATGAGTCCCCACCATTGAGAGGATGGAAATGCAACAGCGTCTGTATCGCCCCCTTCCTTTACTGGATACGGAAGGCCGGCTAATCGAAAGCGGCTATGCCCTTGCGCCTTTGTGGGAATACGACCCGCAAAAGGTTAAGATGCCTAAAAAGACTATCAAAGAGGAAGATACCGCGGTGTTTTTCTCCGACAGCGCCATCTTTTTTGTACGGGTTGGCCATCAGGGACGTTTGCATAGCGTATCTATTACCCTGGCAGATCTTCATCGCAATCAAATTGATACGGCGACCCGCAGTCATGTGGCCTTTAGGAAACAAAACAGTAACTATTCAATTTCACCTGAAAAGGGTGTAACCGGCGGTTTTGGCAAGATGTATGATATTACCATACGTACAGAAGGACAGGAGCTGCATGCCTACGGACACATGTACGATTTTCTTGGTATTAATAGACCCCTGCTGTTTGACTTTGTTGTAGGATTGGCAACAGAGCCTTGCCTTCAGGTTGCAATGCCTGCCAGAGGTAGCCGGGGCTTTTTTTGCCGCACTTTTATGCCGGGCGTTCATGCCGACGGCAGGGTAGTGCTGGGGGAAAGGGATATTCTGTTTCCAAGCGCCTTTAGCCATGCAGCCTACCTGTGGACAAGGGCTGCCTATCGGGGGCGTATTCCTTCGGCCAGCTTGTCGAGCGTGGGTATGGTGGAAGGAGAACTTTTGAGCTTGCGCCTTGTGATGGGAGGCTTCCGGGACAGGCTGGGCAGTGAAAATGTTGTGTTCCATGGCGGGGTTGCGCATAAATTAGGGACTTTAAGCTTTGAGGAAAAGGAAGAGGGAATCATCCTTATTCACGATGAGCAAAAGCGCCTGCAAGCTCAGTTTCATTGCAGTCTTCAGGCGGAATCAGGTGAGCACAGTCTGTTTGGAAAGACCGTTCTTCAAGAAAGGTACGGGTACTTATCAGGCGAAGTGATTCTGGATTCGGGAAAGAAAGTTGTTTTTCAATCCTTGCCTTCCGTCTTGTTTTTTAGTTGACTCAGGCGCTCGGCTTTGGAAAAGATACAGCCGCAATAATCCTGTCGATAGAGGTCATGTTCTTTAGATAACTGAACGCTGCGCAGGTAACCGCTACGTTTTTTAAAATCAGAGGGAAGGAAAGCGACGCCTTCCCTTTTTGCTATTTCGTTTCCCAATTGGTTAAGAATCCGCGCATCCTTGCGAGGGCTAACAGTCAGTGTGGTGGTAAAAAAATCAAAGCCGTGCGTTTTTGCGTAGCGGGCGGAAGCGGTGAGCCTAAGGGCAAAGCATTTTTGGCATCTGAGGCCGCCTTCTTTCTCTTTTTCTAACCCTTGAATCGCCTCAAAGAAATCTTGGCTATCATAGCCCGTTTCAATCACTTCTTTGGCTAAGCCCGTTCTTTGAATAAGGCGCCGCGCTTCGGTCAATCGACGGTCAAACTCCGTTTGGCTATCCATGTTCGGGTTATAAAAATAGATGCCGATATCAAAATAAGGCTGCAGCCTTTCAAGCACACTCGTTGAACACGGGGCGCAGCACACATGAAGCAACAACCTTTTTCTTTCGCCTAAGGTGGCGATTGTTTCTTGCGTTTTCAGATCAAAATTTTCTTTCATACTCAATTATCGCATTCCTTGTACACTCGGGTTGGATAAGTATTAACAATCATCAGTGGTTTTTTAGAGGCTTGGAGTATACGTAAATATCAGCGTTGCATGACTGGATAAAGAAGGATAAAAATCGTATAATAGGGCCATGGCGAGTTTTTCATATACCCCGCTTATTTTGATAATACCATGAGAAACAAAAAAAATAAATGCGGGGTGAAAAATAAACGCTTTTTGATGCGTTATATAAGTAGAAGCAGCTAAGTTAGAAGGAGTGAATTGCTATGAAAAAACAAAAATTTTTGACGATCATTCTGGTCATCCTGATGCTAATGTCGGGTCTTGTCTATGCCGACCCGGCCTATATTGGCAGCGCAACGGTCACCTATAAATCGGCTGTTAATGTCCGCCAGGGGCCATCGACGGACTATCCTCGCATTGCCGTTGTGCAGCCGGATGAAAGCTATCCTGTTCTTTCCGTTGCCCAAACCGGCTGGTACGAGATTGAATTGCCGGATGAGCGGGTGGGATACATTTCCAACCGCATGGTTGAATTCAGTCCTTTTGTACAGCCCAGAGGAACTTCCGCCATTACCATCTACTACAGAACGGCAGATGGCGTTGTTTTGGCGACCGAGCGACGTATCCTTAACGAAGGCAAAAACACCGTTTACCCCGACCAGAGCAGGATCCCCTCGGGCTATGGCTTGCTTAGCGCTGTCCCCACTACTGTACAGGTAACAAACGGCGTGGCGGTGCCGGCCAGCCTTTTGTTTATTTACCATAAGGGGGCCGACCTGAACCAGTCGGGCGGTAATGTAGTTGCGGGCAAGGCAAGGGTGGTCGTTACCTATAAAGATATTTACGGCGTCGCCCTTGGAGGGGAACTCTATGATCTTAGTCCCGGCAGAACTACCATCAAAGCCAATCCCAATGCCGTTCCTGTGGGCTACGAATTGGTGGGTGTGAAGGAGCAGATAGTCAGCGTAACAAATAATCTCATTGCTCAGCCGTCGGAGCTTGTTTTCTTATGCGTACGCCCTCAAACGACACCGGTTCCCAAAACCGCCACTGTCAAGGTCAACTACCAAACAAAAAATGGTGTTTGGCTCAATTCCGAGTATGTCACCGTTACGCAAGGGAACAATACAGTAATGGCCAACTCCGCGCGGGTGCCTGCAGGATATACTCTGTACTCGCAGGCCTCAACCAATGTTTATGTAGATGCCCAAGGTTACGCCTCCCCCTCAGAAATCACTTTCCTGTACAACGAGCCTTATGCGGCGAATGTGGCCATCAGCGTGCCGGTTTACTACCGTTCAAGCGATGGGCAGACATTAAGGAGTACAACTGTATTGTGCTATCAGGGCAATAACACCGTCAGGGCAAATGATGCCTTGGTGCCAAGCGGCTATATCCTGCAAAGCAGTCGTAATGTATCGGTATATATTGCTTCAAACGGGATAGCCAACCCCGCGGCGGTTGTTTTTACCTACGCCAAAGCAGTCAGTAGTAATGTGAAAGTCGTGTATCGGGATAATGGGGGTGGCGTCCTATATAGTCACTATGTAACGGTGGGTACCGGTAACCATACCATTTATGCGAACAACGCCTTGGTACCCAAGGGGTATGTCCTTGTGGGCGCGAGTTCAGCCAACGTATCGGTTTCTTCATCGGGCTATGTGTCGCCTTCGGAAGTTTCCTTTATTTATGCGCCCGGCGTACCTACACCGGAGACCCCAAAGCCTGTACCGACCAATCCTCCGAAACCAAACAACATACCGGAAGGGACTTACTTTATCCCCCAGTATCAGATTGCCAGAATCTCCGGCAACCATGATGTGTACTTAGGGCCTGGTCCGCAGTATTACCGTGCGGGTTCTGCGGGCAATGGAAAGTGCAGGTGGTTCGGAACGGTAAACGGCTATGCGCTTATGGGTTATGAAACCAGCAGGGGAAGCTATCGCATCGGCTACGTTGATGCTGCAGCTATTCCCTCAGGGTTAAATCTTGGAGAGCTTACCCTGATGAATCAGGAAATGACCTTGCTGAGCCGTGCGGACTTCTATGATGATCCCGTTATTACAATGGCTCCTATATTTAAAATTGATGGGGGACAAAAAGTTACCGTCCTTGGTGTCTTAAGTAATGATCCACGCTTTGTTCATGTTGAAACCCTATATAATGAGCACAACTACCGTGGTTTTATCAGAATAAAGCATTTAGGCTGGTAAGATATCAACACACAATACGCCGCTTGTTAAAAGACAAGCGGCGGTGTGTTTTTGGTTTTTAGCCGTTAGGCACCCTTTTCATTTTGCTTAGAAGCATAGCGATGGCATCATCATATTCTTCGCCCGGGATGGTAAGGGACATAAACAAGAAAGCATAGGGTCGATACAGCTTGATTTTTCGCTGGCGGGGGGAGAGGCGGTAACGTGATACATCTGAAAAAGCTAAATATTCAGAGTGCGCCAGCAACCACACATCATCCCCGGAGCGTTTGACAGCATGGCTGTCGCCGCCGGATTTTGAGGGATAACTTAAAAACCTTGCCCAACACTGGAGGCGTGAAGGGTTATAAAGCCACGTGCGTTTTAAAATACCCTTGGGTTCAATGAGTACTTGTTGGGTTTCGTTGCCCTGTAAAAGTAGCAGCAGTAAACCGATTGCCAGCATTGCGACAAACAGGACAAACATGGTTGCGACCATACTGCTTTTGGTTAAAAAGTCCGCGACGCCGGATAGACTGTGTCCTAAAATAAATTCCAGCGTGAGCAGAACGAGAAATACACTGACGACCGAAATCAGGGCGACTTTTAACAAAAAAAAGAAACGAACGCCATCCGACACTGCCCGGCGGGTACTCTCCCAAATATTGGATACCGAGGTGGCCTGTATAACCTTACCGCAGGTTTCGCAGGGCGTGGTACGGCTTGGCAAACCGCAGGAGCGACACCAGTACCGAAGCATTAGCCCTCCTGTTTCTTTTTGCCGGGATATTTTTTACGCCAGCCACGGTATTTACCGGATTTAACACGCAGATCCGGAGGTTTAGGAGCGTCGGCAGGAATAACCCACTGGTTACCCACTTTAAAGGCCCCTTCAATACGGCCGTCTCGCAGCAGTACACGAACACGTCCGCCATCAATCCCATGTTTGACAGCAAATTCAGTAGCGCTGATTAATTTCTTCTCTTCCATATTTTCCTCCTCTTAAGAATATATTATAACTATACCATTGAAAGACGGTAAAATCAATCTGTTTTATAACTAATTGATGAATAAAATACAAAAAAACAACAAATTCGATAGAAATCAGAAAATCCGTATATCATGAGTTAGACTATACTGACCGAATAGGAAAATATACCGACTCACTGTAATTGGTATTTTACCAAGTTTTTTCGCCAAATCTATGAAGCGTACGGGCGGCGGTGACTATTTTTCCCAATCAATAATGGGCGGAGGTCTCAAGCCGATTAGAGGATAATTATATTAACAAAAATGTAAAAACTTAACCAATCTGCTGAAATAAAGAATGTTATAATTATGCATAAAAACGGGTATGTTATTGTCAGCGATTTTCGCGACCATTTAATCTTAGGCAATTCAAAGTGGTGTAGCCTGTTGGCGGAGTAAAGCTGAAGGCTTTATGGTTTCCGGCAAAATATCACGAAGTTAGTTTTCAACATAACAATAAGACCGTACCGAAATCCGATACGGTCTTTTATGATGCTTTCAAGTGTTTTTTATTACCCTTCGCAGCCGCCTTCATGTTGATGGCATACTGCGCCGGTAGACTCTAACTCACCCCGCAGATACGCCTCAACCGCAGCTTGGGCATCACCCTCTGCGCCGACAATGACTTCGACGTTGCGCTGATTAAAGATATCGATGGCGCCGCCGCCCATCCCGCCTGCGATAATGACCTTGACGCCCATATCGGCAAGGAAGTTGGGCAGAAAACCCGGGCGGTGGCCGGGATTGGGGACATTTTCTACAGACTGAATTTCCCCGTCTTTTATATCAAAGATGTTAAAGTTTTCGCAGTGGCCAAAATGACCCCAGATGGTGTTTCCTTTAGATGCAACAGCTATTTTCATGATTGTTTTTCCTCCATGAGTTTTAGTGTATTTGTACAGATGGTTTTGAGCGCTTCCCTTGCCGGGCAGTCTACCGATGCCAGGCTGTGTCCGGCGTTGATTGCCTTGGATGCCTGTATATCGTAAGGGACTTTACCCACAAAGGGAATGTTATTGTCAAGGCAATATTGGTTAATTTTTTCCGTGGTTTGGGGACTTACGTCATATTTATTGACGCAAACCGCTGTTTTGACGCCGAGAATGTCGGCGGTTTTTAGAATACGCTCCATATCGTGCATGCCGGAGACGGACGGTTCTGCGACGATCAGCACCAAATCAACCCCTGTAACGGAGGCGATAACCGGACAGCCGATACCGGGCGAGCCGTCAAGGATGGCGAATTCCGCATCGGACGACTTGAACAAGGTATTCTTTACCTCTGTTACCAGTTTGCCGGAATTGCCCCGGCCCATTTTAAGCTTGGCCGTTGAAAACACACGCTCGTCACGGTAGAGTATTTGCTTTCCGGCCACATCATCCACCATCATGACCGAGTCATGCGGGCAGACAAATTGGCATACGCTGCAACCTTCGCAGGCGTATTCGTCAACTTGGGCCTTGCCGTTTATTAGCTTAATGGCATTAAACCGGCAGGCATCCTCACAGATGCCGCAGCCAACGCATTTTTCTTGATTGATTTGCGCCTTTTGCGAGCCGTAATAATCTTTTTGTTCGGGTTTGTCAGTGAATTCTGTTACGATATGCAGGTTGGGAGCGTCCACATCGCAGTCGGCAAAGGCGCCGACGGACAGAAAGTCGATGAATGCTGCGGCCACAGTGGTTTTACCCGTTCCGCCCTTTCCGCTTAGAATCAGCAGCTTTCTCATGAATGTACCTCCTTTTTGATATCGGTGAGGAGGTCATGAAATAGTTTTGCCGTTTTTTCGTCATATAAGGATGCGACTTGGGCGCCTGCTCCCAGGGACGCAAGCTTGGAGCTGTAGGGAATGCGGCATAGGATGGGGATATTGTGCTCATCACAGAACTTTTCAACTTCGTGATACTCGCCATCCGCCTTGTTGATAATAACGCCGCAAGGCTTATTTAGTACCGTAACCAGCTCATAGACCATCTTAAAATTATGCAGGCCAAAGGCGGTTGGCTCTACAACGATAACGCAATAATCGGCATAGTCTGCGCTTTCCATGGCGCTGCAGGCAGTACCGGGCGGGCAGTCGATGACGGTTAGCTCCGAATCTTTTAGATCTTGGCTTAGGGCGGCGTTGATAACCGGGATGCCTGAGGCTTCACCCAAGTTCATACAACCGGTGACAACGTGCACATTGGCGCTTTGCCCTGTTTCCACCACGCCAACCGGTTTTTCGATTTCGGTAATTGCGCCCTCCGGGCAGACCAAGGGACAGCCGCCGCAGGAGTGGCAAATTTCCGTAAACACCATGGGTTTGTCTTTCACGAGAACAAGGGCGTTAAAGCGGCAGAAATCCACACATTTGCGGCAGGCAGTGCATTTTGTTCCGTCAAACTGGGGAATAAGGGTAGTAACAACGGTTTCTTTTGTATCCGTAGGTTTCAGAAACAACCTGCCGTTGGGTTCTTCCACATCGCAGTCGATGTATACGGCTTTGTCAGCGACTGCGGCCAAATTCACGGCGACAAAGGTTTTGCCCGTGCCACCCTTGCCGCTAAGTATCGCTAACTTCACTGGCGGCCGTGAAAGCCGGCGTGAAACTGCGTTATCGCTTCCAGCTTTCCTTCCGCAAAATCTTTGAGGTTTTCATCGACTTTATCGGAAGATGTCTTATAGATTTTGACACCGGCGGCATTCAGTACGTCTGCCGCATTCTGGCCGCAGCGCACCGTAAGCAAGGCATCGGCGCCGCTATCCACAATGAACTGCGCAGCTTTGATGCCTGCGCCGCCCTGAGCGTCTGCTGCTAAGTTTTTTACATATTCTTCGGTTTGGTTTTTCGTATCATAAATCAAAAAATACGGCGCGCGGCCAAAGGAAGCGCAAACGGTCGTTTCGTTGCTGTTTTCGTTAACAGGAATTACAATTTTCATACTATTAAATCTCCTTTATAATTTATTCATGCCCATCATATTTATAACCCAATCAGGCTTTGTCCGAGGCGCTCAGGGCATGTTTTATCCATTTTGGAACAGAGGTCACCTCTTAGGTTTGTGACATATGTCACTTTCCAAATGTAGTATAGCGAAGTTTTCGGCATATGTCAATAACTTTATCGATGTTAATTTGTGGATGTTTTTGTGTTTTCAGACTTTTTTAATCAAAAAAATCCCAACCGCTTATACCGGTTAGTACAAAACGGTTCGGATTTGAACTCTTTTGGCGGAGCAAGAGGTTTCATAAATACAAAGCAAATTCAACTCGCTTTGTGAAGCAAAAACTTCCAAAATATTCGGGGCGGCTATTGTTGTAGCCGCCCGAACTTTTACTGAATACAATTTATTTGTTGTTCATATTGCCCGATTCCATATTGCTCAGGTCCACGCTGCCCTGTGGTAAAAAGCCCCGGGCTGGCTGGCCATTGATGTTGACCTCTACATACTCCCAGCCGGCATTCTGGGTGAAAAAGCGGCTTAGCCAAATGACAGGGGTACCCTCATTCAGCCAGGAGATGGGGGTATGGGTAACTATGGGGTCTTCCAGCAGTTGGACCTGCCCCGTGGTGGTTGTGTGCAGGTAATCAAAACCCAGGCTGGGGGCATAAATCTGGTCACTGAAGCTTTGGCTGGAAGCAAAACCTACCCGCACATTGCTTTTGTCGGTGGGGTGGTACATCAGCATCAGCCAACCGTTTTCCCAGCCTGCAATATATACCCGGCCGTTGGTACTGACCGCTGCCTTGCCGTTGGCTGCCCGCCGGTAGTGGGTACCGGGGCCGTCATATACGGGCATCATTTGGTTGGCCTGGAAATACTGCTCATAAAAACCGGTAAGCGGTGTGAACACCCTGTCGTCCATTACCCGAGGGAGGGGTTTGCCGCAGGGGTTGGTGGTGTTCATGTCCCGCATTTGCTTCTCCACACGGCGAATGGTGTGGTAGTTGTCCCATTCAATGTCGCTTAGGCCTGCATGGCCGTCTCCGGGGTAGTTGGGGTCCACCTTGTACCAGGTTTGGCAGTTGAAATAGACATCATATTTGCCACCTTTGATAAAAGGGCGGCCATAGCGGGCAAACAACTCATTAAAGGCATAGCCCAGCACATCCAGCTGCCATTCCCAGCATTCTTCTTCGGTCAGCAGTTTGCTGTTAGAGTGAGGGAAAATATAGAAGTTAGAAGCGCCCGCCGCCAGAGGCAGCGTCATTGCCAGAATAAGAAGCGGCAGTAATATTTTTTTCATGTTTCTTCTCCTTTTTTAAATTGAAACAGGTTTTGGTTCGTTAAAACCACATCACAATGCTGGCGAATCTCAATCGATTTTTTAATTGCTTAAGCCGCAGCTGTAACGGCCAAGCCCACACCAGTTGTCAGTACTGCACTTAAGGAACCGGTTCCATCAAATCTTGGCATATTGTCCTCTTTTTGTTGATGGTTTTGAGAATTGCAGCAAGGTTTTATAACATACATCAAATTCCGCTCCCATTATACAAGTTTAATTGCAAATGTCAATAATGATTGTTCCCTGCCAAGCGAAACAAACTGTTTTTACCAGTTACGACAACATTTTCGATATATTATGCCTATGATGATTGACGACCTTATAACTAAGTTTACTTTGAATGTTATGTTGAATCAACTGCAATAACCAAAAAACAACCCTGTATAAAAACAGAGTTGTTTCAGACTGTAGACAAAGTCCCAACCATTCGCGTTGGGACTTTGTTCAATGAAACCTGCAAAATCCCTTAAAAGTCAAGATCAAATCGAGGTTATATGG
>JGI24712J26585_10000302_pt1 | contig 42411 bp, 36 predicted proteins | sample BioPla3DNA2_FD_26585 | JGI IMG/M metagenome (IMG submission 26585)
AAAAAGGGGAAGCTTACATTTTTAGGGAAGGGTACCTGATAAGCACAATTATTCGGAGTGAAGCGACCTCGCAGCGCTTCTGCGCTGCTTTGGTTCCCTGAGGGAACTATTAAAAGGAGGGGTAGATAAGGAGCGAAACGAAGTGGAGCGACTGCACCTCAAAAGAGAATAGCGACCGGTGGTCGCTATTCTCTTTTGAGGTGCCTGGCGGATTCGAACCGCCGTAAACGGTTTTGCAGACCGCTGACTAAGCCACTCATCCAAGGCACCGGATTTGGGGATACAAATATAGCCATTATTTTGAAGAATCCAACAAAACTGCCTCACTTGCGGTCATTTGCGCTACTACTTGTCCCACTCATGGCCTTAAGACAAGCCATTTTTCAAAATTTATATTCAAGTTTAACCATAAAATTGAATCCCGCCTGAGGGAAGAATCCCGCCTCAATATAGTCGGCACTTCCGTCCGCAAAAGAGGCTCGATAGACCCAGGCATCGGCCACATATTTGCGATTTAGTAAATTGTCTAGATAGATCGAAATACCGATATTTTTCCAGGTATAGTGTGCATCTGCCGAAAATACAGTATAGGCCGGCAAGGAGCGTTCCTCACAAGAGGTGTTGTCATAGTACTGCTTTCCGACATATTTTCCACGGAGGGAGAATGAGAGTTTGTCCAGAGGAGTCCAGGTAACCATAACCATTCCGACTATAGGCGGAGACATCAGGATCTCTCCATTTTCAATATGCTGCACTGCCTGTGGCAGGGGATTCCATTCGTCGGGATTGTCATATCTGTCCACCCAAAGATTGCACTCTTTTATGCGGTTGCGGCTCAATGCCAGATTGGCGTCAAACCTCAACCAATGCAGTGCCTGCCAGCCGGCAGAGAGTTCGACACCTCGTCTGTAGCTGCGCTCCACATTCTCCTTAATCCTGTATCCGGTTTCTGAAATTTTGCCCGTCTCAAGTAACTGATTGCGGTACTCCATAAGGTAGATATTTGCCGAAAAGGCAAAAACAGGCGAAGTGTAATTGTAGCCGAACTCCCAGTCCAGCATCCGCTCCGGAAGAATCCTCTCCCCCTCTCCTGCCTTGATCGCCTCCTTGATATCGCTGCGCGAAGGCTCCTTATGTGCTACCGCCAGAGATGCATAGGCTGCCGAACGGCGGTTAAAATTCCACGAAAATCCCCCTTTAGGATTGAAAAAATTATAGACGAAATCTTTGTCCAAAGCAACAAAATCCTTGTCAATACCTGAAAGCGTATAATCGACATTACGATACTGAATATCACCGTAAAGATGCAACCTGCCACCGATCATGGCTCCCTCGCCCCTCACAAAGCCGGAAATATCCCTTTTTAAACCCCGATTGAGATACCACTTCCAATCCTCCGGAATGTTCTCATTGTATTTCGCCCAGATTAGATTTCCGTAATGATCACCATCATAGAGCGAGCAGGAAAGATTGCCAAGCAGAAAAAAACCCTCTCCGCTGTACTTTAGATTGGCTGTTGCGGCAAAACTATTGTTCCCCATCTGCTGACGGACTATTACATCGCTTCGCTTATAACGGACTCCACCCACCGTCTGCTCCTGCAATCCATAGTCGGAATACTTCTTCCCCGCTTTATAGTTCTCATAATAACCGTCACCGCGGGTATAATTCAGAGTGGTACTCAGGGAGAGGTGCGGATTGAACTGGTGCACCCAGATAGCCTGCAGATAATTCTGGAGATAGTTGTCAATCTCATTGTCATAATAGCGCACATTACCGGAATCATCAGTGTATTCTCCCGCAGGATTATACCTTCGGTCTCTCTCCAACATATCCGCCGGAGCACCCTCCCAGGTTATGCCGCTGCGTTGTTTGCCGAGGATCCAGTTAAGCTTAACTGAGTTGGAACCGCGCAACCAGCCCAAAGTGGCATAAGCTGAGTGGAGCCGCGCAAAGGCGTTGCGAATATAGCCCTCAGTGGTGTTGTAGGAGTACCTCATATCGAATGAGAGTCCGCTCTTGCCTCTTCCCGTACCGGCACCGAGAGTGGCGCTGCCGGTAAGCCAGGAGCCTCCGGAGAGTTCTATTGTGGCATAAGGTTTCTCAGTCGCACCCAGAGTGCTCATATTTAGAGTTGCACCGAAAGCACCCGATCCATTGACCGAAGTGCCTGCGCCCCTCTGTAATTGCACCGATTCAAGAAATCCGGCTATACCCGGAATATTTACCCAGAAAACCACCTGCGATTCGGCGTCATTGAGCGTAATACCGTTGATATTGACATTGATGCGGGTGGCATCGCTGCCCCTTACCCTCATTTTTGAGTAGCCCAGACCGGTACCTCCTTCATTTGTAGCCACCACAGAGGGTTGCAGCGAGAGAAGCATCGGTAGTGAGGTCATGGTGCCCGCTTTTGAGAGTTCCTCTCTCTTGATCTCGGTGGATGTGACAGGTGTACCGGATTGCGCCCTTGAGGCGGTTACGATGGTACTGTCGATGGTGTAATGCTTGTGTGATTCGTCTGAATCCGGCACAATGTTATGTGCCAATTGCTGTGCGGTTGAGAGCGCACAAAGCAGCAGACATGCTGCTGAAATCAATGTTTTTTTCATAAAAATCCTCCCTACGCCGGTATTATCCGGATCAGGTTTAGTGGGTGTGTTCTCAGCCCCCGCAAGGGGAGCACCCCCGATTGTTAATAAATCTATGTCAAAGACCCCTAAAGGGGAAACTTTCTATTTTTTGCCCTCCACGAGCGTTACGCGGAAGATTTTCGGCCAATATTTTCCTGTGAGCCAGATAGTGCCGTCCTGATCATTGTAAGCAATACCGTTGAGCACATCTGTGGATGGTTTACGCAAAGTGCGATGCAGAAGATTGCGACAGTCAATCATGCCCGTTACTACCCCACTGGAAGGATTTATGGTCACTATTGCATCGCTGCCATAAACATTGGCCCAGATCTCGCCATTTATGTACTCCAGCTCATTTACAAAGCGCAGAGGCTTTCCGTTAAGTGTCACAGCAAGCTGTTTTTCTACCTTGAAGTTATCGGGATTACGGAAAGTAATCGAGGATGTGCCGTCGCTCATTATCAGGTATTTACCGTCAGTAGTCAGCCCCCACCCCTCTCCCATATAGCGTACCGAGCCTATGAGTTCCATTGTTTTTACATCATACACAAAGCAGACATTCTCCTGCCAGGTAAGAATATATATACGGCCTTTTAGTGCACAAGCACCCTCAAGGAAGTATTTCCTGTCGAAATTGATCCTTTTGAGCACCTGGCCGGTAGCAAGGTCCACCTTGCGGAATGAAGATTCGCCATATTGCCCGCAAGACTCATAGAGCTCTCCTTCGTAAAAAAAGAGCCCCTGCGTATATGCGCCGACATCATGAGACAGACTCTCCTCCACCTTCAAAGTGTAATGTTTCACATTTTGAGCGTTGCCGCTGCAAGAAGTGAAAAACACACAGAGAGTAAAAAGTACAATATGCAACAAACGATTTTTCATTACTCAGGCAAAAGTAGATATTTTTTTGTACATTAGCAGTCTAATTGAAAAATAAAGTACCGGTAAGATATGGACATAGAAAGTCGTAAGAACCTCTATACCGAACATTTTTATATTAAGAGTTTTGAAACAGACCCATTTAAACATTTCAAGCTCTCTTCATTTCTGAGTGTGGCTCAGGAAATTGCTGGTGTAAGTGCCACCAGGATGGGATTCGGTTATGACGACCTGATTAAGGACAACAATGTTTGGGTACTCTCGAGAGTAAAGGTAAAATACCTGCGCCCACCTCGCTGGAGAGAATGGGTTAAAATGGAGACCTGGCACAAACGAGAAGAGGGGCTGATGGCCTTGCGCGACTACGAACTGTTGACTGAGGAGGGAGAAAGTATCGCGGTTTCTACAAGTTCCTGGCTCATAATGAATATGGAGAGCCGCCGTCTCAAGAGAACTTCGGAGATTCTCGGTGAGAAGGGTATGCACTATATGGATAGAGATGCGATTGCCGATAGTTGCGGTAAACTTTTCGCACCGGACAACCTGCAGCATATTTACACTAAACGCGTTCGCATTTCCGATATAGATTACAATTACCACGCAAACAATGCCAGATATGCAGATTGGATTATTGATGCTTTTGGGATGGACTTTCTCAAAGAACACCCACTGGATGAAATTCAGATAAACTACAATAGCGAATGCACTTTTGACAATTTGGTGGAGATATATAAGGCACCCGTAACTGACAACTCCTTTTATGTCGAGGGACGCAGCGATGGGCACAATATTTTCCAGTCTCTGATTTCATTCAAGTAATATATGAGTATCTACAATATAACACTGATTACGATGACCGCGCTGGCAGTTGTGGTTTTCGTTGCACTCTTTTTCTTTGGAGCCGGATACGGCTTTTTGAGAACTTCTAAATGGGGACCTTCCATTCCCAATAAAATAGGATGGATATTGATGGAAGCGCCTATTTTCATCACTATGTTGGCCCTCTATCTTGACAGTGACAGGATCGGTGAGCCGGTAATAATTGTCATTACGCTACTCTTTCTGACACACTACCTCCAGCGCACTTTCATATTCCCTCTACTGATTAGGGGTAAGAATAAGATGCCACTCTCTATCATCGCCCTGGGTATGACGTTTAATTTCACTAACGCCTATATGCAGGGATATTGGCTCTATCACCTCTCCCCGAGTGATATGTATACAGTAGAATGGCTCAAGACTCCACAATTTATTATAGGAACGATTATTTTCATAGTCGGAATGGCAATCAACCTCCACTCCGACTACATCATACGCCACTTGCGCAAACCCGGCGACAATGCCCATTATATCCCTATGGGAGGGATGTTCAAGTATGTATCATCCGCCAACTATTTTGGTGAAATACTCGAGTGGGCGGGCTTTGCAATCCTTACCTGGTCGCTCCCCGGAGCTGTATTCCTACTCTGGACTTGCGCCAACCTGATACCGAGGGCACATTCCCTCTACAATAAATATGCAGAAGAGTTTGGTGAAGAATTTACTTCACTTAAGCGCAAACGATTATTCCCCTTTATCTATTGAATTATTTATTAAAAAATGACACTGATATGAAAAGAATCGGCATTATCATTTTAGCGACAGCTGCAATAGTCAGTTCCTGTAGCTTGCTGGGAAAAAAATCACCATCCAAACTCGAGGAAGTAATTGAAAATGAAATTTCCAAATCACTTGACGGGCATCACAAATGCTCTGTCATAGAGCTTGAAAAGCTGGACTCTACCATCTTCATAACGGAATTTGATCGCAGAATCAAGGTATTCGAAACACGAATTGAACAGAACAAGAAGTTTCACGATGACTACTACCGCCGAGGACTCAAAAAGAATGCTGCCATCAAGTACGATGAAATATACAGGGACTATGAGATCCTTGATACCCTCCGGATAGTTAAAGAGAGGATGGGCGACTCCCTCTATATGGTAGCATACTATGATTATCGCGTCAGAGCGGAGGTTAAAACGGGAGGAATAGTTAGAAGGATCATTAGGAGAAAATCACAGATATTGGATGATCTCTATTTTGCCATCACCCCCGACAACGAAATTCTCTCTATGAGCACCAATCGCAGAACACTCCATTATGCTACGGGATTTGTAATCCCCGGCTACAGTGAGATCATCAAAGCAGAATCGGACTCAACTAAAGTAATACAAGATGAGTGATACACTCTTTACACCGTACAGAATTGGCCCGATAGAACTTCGCAACCGGACCATCCGCTCTGCCGCATTCGAAGGGATGTGCCCCTGCAACAGACCCTCACAGGAGTTATTTGACTACCACACTGCAGTGGCGCGTGGAGGCGTGGGTATGACCACTATCGCTTACGCTTCGGTATCACAAAGCGGACTCTCTTTCGAACGACAGCTCTGGATGAGAGAAGAGATAGTTCCGGAACTCAAAGCCCTAACTGATGCAATCCACAAGGAGGGCGCGTTGGCTTCAATTCAGCTCGGTCACTGCGGCAATATGTCGCACAGATCTATCTGTAAATGTCGTCCTAAGGGTGCAAGCAGCGGATTTAACCTCTACTCCCCCACCTTTGTCCACGGTATGAGCGTAGAGGAAATCGACGAGATAGTAGCGGACTTCGGCAAAGCTGTGCATTTGGCCATAAAAGCGGGATTTGACGCTGTGGAGATTCATGCGGGACACGGCTATTTGATATCGCAGTTCCTTTCGCCTTATACCAATCATCGCAAGGATGAATATGGAGGCTCACTTGAGAACAGGATGCGCTTTATGGAGCGGGTAATGAAAGAGGTAATGGCAGCTGCAAATGATAAAGTTGCTGTATTTGTGAAGATAAATACCCGCGACGGCTTCAAGGGTGGAATGGAGATTGATGAGTGTATCAGTGTGGCACAAAGACTTCAGGAGCTCGGAGCACACGCTCTCGTACTCAGCGGCGGATTTGTTAGCAGAATGCCTATGTATGTGATGGGCGGTCCATTTCCTGTCAAAGCAATAGCTCACTATATGCCCCTCAAGCAGTGGTGGCTCAAACTCGGAGTACGTCTGTTCGGCCATATTGTGGCTCCAACAGTGCCATTTAAGGAGAATTATTTTCTGGAAGACTCCAAAAAGTTCCGCAAAGCTCTAGACATGCCGCTGGTCTATGTCGGAGGTGCGATTTCAAGGCGAGGTATTGATGAGATAATGGATGCCGGATTTGAGATGGTTCAGATAGCACGAGCCCTTATCAGGGATACCGACTTCGTCAAAAAAATTCGTGAAGAGAAAGAACATTGCAGTGCCTGCAAACAGGTTAATTTCTGTGTGGGAAGAATGTACTCCCTCTCCATGCAGTGTCACACCAAATGCAAAGATATCACACCAGCACTCAAGCGCGATTGCGAAAAGAGATATTCAAAATAACATTGAACATGAAACTTAAGAAATTACTGACATATGCAATAGCTATTGCTTGTACCTTAACAATCTCATCCTGTCACGAGGATAATATCAATCCCGACAAACCGAACAACCCTAATAACGGTGAACCTGATACTCCGTTTGTACCTTATGATAAGATCGAAGGGCGAAATGTGTGTGCTTATGTCACATATTGGGGTCTAAAAATCCCCGAACCATCCATCATGACACACCTCAACTACGCTTTTGCAGAACTTTATGTAGTGGATGGAGAGTACAAGGGATTTAAACTTCAGGGGAATCAGTCTCGTTTCGAAACAATCGTAGCACTCAAAAAGGTAAACCCGGATCTGAAGATCTCGCTCTCTTTTTCCCATACCGTCTCAAACTCCGACAATAAACAGGGCGGCGGTTTTTCCAAAATGGCAAGCACTGATGAGGGACGTAAAAAGTTTGCGGAAGATTGTAAGGCTTTTCTGGAGAAATGGGGCATTGATGGCATTGATATCGACTGGGAATTTCCGGGCCTCTCCTGGAGCGGACACGCCTGCGACCCCTCTATAGATACTGAAAACCACGTATTGCTGATGAAACAGCTTCGTGAGACTCTGGGTGACAAATATATCCTTTCATATGCCGGATATGTTAAAGACAAGGTTGCCATAAGCACAGGCTGGCGATATATCGACATCGCCGCCGTAGACCCCTACGTGGACTTTGTAAATGTCATGACCTATGATATGGATGCCGCACCCAACCATCACTCTGCAATCAGCTCCCCAAGAGCCTATGTTGATTGCGAAAGAGCTCTCAAGGCATATCTTGATGCCGGTGTAAAACCCTCAAAACTGGTACTTGGAGTACCATTTTATGGCCGTCGCTCATTTAGTACCGCACCCACCGCCATCAATTACGACAGAATCCTTTCTCTCGATCCAAACGTCTACAAGATTGATAATTTTGATGAGGCTGCCGGAGTCCCTTACGTAACACTCAAATCAAACAACAGTTTCTATTGCGGCTATGACAATGCAAAAAGCATCGCTCTCAAAGGAGAATGGCTCCATAGAAACGGCATGAAAGGCATAATGTATTGGCAGTACGATGGGGACGATGCTAGAGGCACACTCCGCAAAGCCTGCTGGCAGGCAGTAATGAAACCCTAGAGCGATCAACCCTGCATACTAAAAAGCCAGATATTGTAGGCAACATAAGCAGCAAGCATCAACAAGCCCTCAAAACGTGAAATACGCACTTTTGTGGTGGCAAAAATCATCAACAGAAGTGCTGCACCTGTCATTACAAGATAGTCCGTAAGCACAATGTCCGGACTGTGAAGCGGCCGAACCAAAGAACTTGTTCCCAGTATAAATAAAATATTTAAAATATTGGAGCCAATAACATTTCCCAAAGCGATCTGGGTATTTTTTTTGAACGCTGCTGTAATAGACGCTGCCAACTCCGGAAGAGAAGTACCGCAAGCTATGAGGGTAATAGAGATATAGGCATCACTTACCCCAAAATTGCGTGCTATAACCACAGCTTTTTCCACAAAGAAATGACAACCTATTATTAGGACACTTAGTCCCACAATCGCTACTGTGATGCTATACCACAATGGTTTTTCATTGAAAAGTTTTACCTGGGTGTCATCCGATGGATCCTGACTTCCTTTTCTGAGAGTTATCCACAAGAAAAATGCGAAAACCGCCAGAAGAACTATGCCATCTATTCTGGAAATGAGAGTTTCACCTTTAGTAAAAAAATCAAAAGCAAGAAGGACCAGCAATACGCTGACTCCAACACAAAAAGGAGCATCCCTACGGATATTTTCCCTGGTTGTCGCTATCGGAAAGAGCAATGCAGTCACTCCAAGAATTCCCAGCACATTTAAAATATTAGAACCTACCACATTACCGATAGCCACATCAGCATTTCCTGAAATTGCTCCTTTAAGACTGACAAGCAATTCGGGAAATGAGGTACCAAATCCCACTACAACTGCTCCAATCACAAAATCAGATATTTTGAGACGGCGGGCAATAGCCGCGGAGGCACCCACAAAACGGTCAGCTCCGAAGACTATTGCAAGCAGCGATATTATAAGAATTACGTATTCCATCCTATGTTATTCAGACAAGATGAAGTATCTCCTCCACAGGCTTGGAGATCATTTCAGTAAAAGGGTGGTACTGGTAAGGGATATATTCTGAAAGCTGGCAAAACGCTTTGCCTGTCTTTTTATTGTAGAGGATGTCCAGTTTTATTGCTGAAGACTGGCTGGTTGTATCAGCAGTTATACTCTTGAGTGAGCCTTCCATGGCTTCTTTTAACTTGTTTTCCATTTCCCTGGAAAAGTAGAGGGTTTTGGATGAAAATTTTTCACGGGTTTCGCTGTTTTTCCAGCCGGTTTTGAGTACCGCGAAGAGTACGATTCCCGTACAGGCGATAAAGAGGCCTGCGATATTAACTGATGCCGGCGTGGGAAGGGCCACCATTAGGACACCTCCTGCCAGGAGAACTGTAGATATTATTATGTCTCTTGTAGATCTGGTTTTTACAAAATTATTATTCATTTTCGTATTCTTTTAAGGGTTGGATAAATATGATAAAAAGGGGGAAGACTGCAAATTAGGTCATTCCCGGAATCACACTAGAGGTAATACAACTTAATCCGATACCGCTAAATAATCAGAATACAATTTGAAATACGCCTTGCGACCGAATCCATAAGTGATGACTCGGCAAGAAATGAGATGTTGTTCTCCCTAATAAAATCGCAGGGACAGATTCTGCCGTAAAGAAGTGTCGTATAGCGCTTGAAGGAATCTATCTGTCTTTTATGGCCGGGGGAATTGTTTGCGGAGCCTGCCAACTGCTGGAAATGTATACCGGGGACACCGGCTGCATTTACCGGCAACATCAAATCACATCTGCTATCCACCTCGGGCAAAGGTAATTTGCCGGTATTCTCGGCAAAAAATGAGATATCATCAGGAAGAAAGAGTTGTCCGACAACGGCATGCCCGCTCTGCGTAGCAACACAAAGCGACAGAGAGGCGACCGACGCCAGCAATATCCTAACTATCCATTTCATCTCCGCAAATATAGAAATAAAGATTTACTTACAAGATAAGAATAGAAAATCAATTGATTCACTATTGAGTTCCTTAAAGAGCATTTCTGAAATATATTCCTATCTTTGTACTGCAGGTGAGACTTCCTATCGCTCTTTCGGGAGAGGAAAGTCCGGACAGCACAGAGCACTTCCCTGTGGAAAGCACAGACAGATGAAAGTTTGTGGAGCGCGTAACAGAAAACAACCGCCCGCATGGGTAAGGGTGAAAATGTGAGGTAAGAGCTCACAACCGTCGTTGGTGACACCGGCGGGGTACGTACCGGAAGGCTGCAAGACCAAATATACCGGTAATTAAGGGTTGCTCGCCCGCTGCCGGGGGGTAGGTCGCGTTAGATAAATGATAGGAGCCATTGTATATTAATGGCACAGAATCCGGCTTATGTCTCACCTTTTTTGATAATTCAACCGTTATGAGATACATACTTTCACTTCTGGTGCTTCTTTGCACCCTTACGACATCCTGCAGTCAACCGCAGGTACGATTCACTCCCGAAGATAAAGCCACCTACGAGAGACTGCTGGAGCGGATGTTGCCTCACAGGGCGCAACCATTGGATCAGTTGGTAATAATGACTGCACTTCATAAACTCGGCACCCCCTATGTTGCAGGAACTCTTGAACAGGACCCAGAGATGCTCACTGTCTGTATGAACAAGACCGACTGCATCCTTTTTGTTGAGATGTGCCTGGCCTTCTCACTCACCCTCAAGGAAGAAAATCCCGACTTCGACTCCTATTGCGACAATCTATTGAAACTCCGCTACCGCGACGGTATCGTGGAAGACTACTCTTCACGCATCCACTACACTTCGGAATGGATCAGGCAAGCTACCGAGAGAGATATTATGGAAGAGATTACCGCGGAGATAGGAGGTGTTATCTGGCCTCAAGAATTCTCCTTTATGAGCACCCATACCGATTCATACCGCCAACTTAGGGAAAATCCCTCTCTTGTGGAGAAGATCCGCACTGCAGAGGAATACCTCAACGGTTTCGAATATTACTATATCCCTAAAAATGAAATCGCCGCCTGGGAGCATCTGATCTATGACGGCGATATTATCTGCTTCAATAGCTCTACTAAGGGACTCGACATCGCTCATGTAGGCTATGCATATTGGCAGGGAGATCAATTGACCTTTATCCACGCCTCTTCGGTAGAAATGGAGGTGGTAATCAATAAAAAACCGCTGACAGAGTATATCAGCGGCATTAAAAGCAACAACGGCATCAGGGTAGTACGACTCAAATAAGCCGCACAATAACGACACCTCTACTACAAACTATCACCGAAATCCTTCCTGAACTTCTCTACGAGTCTTGAAGGCCAGTCGGTAAGAGGTTCCAATTCTCCCATAAAGAATCTCAGCACAGGGGGCTCGTAAGTAAATTTCAAACCACCGATAAGGTGCCTGTTCTCATAGAGCCAGGTAAGACGATCGAGCGCATACATTGTCTGTGAGAGGGTAAATACCCTGCGGGGGAATGCTAGGCGCAGCAACTCCACATCCGCAGGAATCTCGTTACCCTTCTCATCTCTGACACTTGAAGCCGTACCCCGCTCCATACCCCTGACTCCGGACACTATATAGAATGCAGCTGCAAGTGCCCCTGCGGGATATTCATGTTGGGGGATGTGTTCACAGAATTTACCTGCATTGACGTGAGCTCCAAGCACACCTGCAGGAGTCACCATAGGAATTCCTGCCTTCACGGCATTGTCCACGAAATATTTTATGAAACTGACACTCTGTTTGATCATCGTCTCGTCAATAGTCTCATAGATACCTACCGCCATCGCCTCAATCTCTCTGATGGACATTCCACCATAGGTGAGGAACCCCTCGAAGAGGGGAATGAGCGGTTCCATAGTCATATAGAGTTCCCTCACATTTGTACAGATGCCGCCTCCGCGCGATGAAGTAAGTTTTCTTGCAGAGAAATATACGAGGTCAGCAAGACCCGTCATCATCTTTACGATGTCCGCCATCGTATTCTCCTTCCATTTCTCTTCGCGCTGCTTCACCAGATATGCGTTTTCGCCCAGAAGACTGGCGTCAAGAACGAGCATTATGTTGTATTGATCTGCCACCTTGCGCACATCCATCATATTTCTGATGGAGAATGGTTGTCCGCCGATCAGGTTGGTCGAAGCCTCCATACGAATAAACGCGATGTTCTCGGCTCCGTTCTCCTCAATTGCAGCCACCAGTTTATCAATATCGATGTTGCCTTTGAATGGGTTGGAAGATTCGAGTTCAAGTGCCTCATCGTGCAGGAGCTCGATTACTTTGCCACCCATTTCCGTGATATGTGCCAGTGTGGTGGTAAAATGGTAGTTGGTAAGCACTATCTGACCGGGTTTTATGAATGCCTTGGCTATGATGTTCTCGCAGGCACGACCCTGGTGGGCCGGAAGGAGGTATTTCTTGCCAAGAACGTCCTTTACGCCCCTGTGCAGACGCTCGAATGACTCTGACCCCGCATAGGCGTCATCCGCCCTCATCATTGCTGCCAGCTGGTTGTCGCTCATCGCGTTTGTACCGCTATCGGTTAGCATATCAAGAAAAACATCCTTAGTAGTAAGTTTAAAGGTGTTGTAGCCCGCCTCCTTAATAGCATCGCGACGGCGCTCTATCGGCACCAGATGAAGTTTTTGTACAATTCTTACTTTGTGGAGCTCCAGAGGAATCTCCTCACCTGAGAAAAATTTAATGTTTGCCATAATTGTGTGTTTTTTGTGTTTATTTATTGTTTGTTGATTTTTTCCAAAAAAAAAACCCGCTCCAAAAGGACCGGGACATGAAACAGAAATTCGAATACAAAAGGGTACTATCCCCGGTCGGCGGAACGGCGGTAATAGTAGTAGTAATAGTTGTTAGTCAAAATTCTGCTCATCTCAAACGTGCACTCTTCTGAAGTGCTGTCGGCAAAGGTAAGTAAAATAACGTGAAGTTGTTCACCTAAAACTCTTTTTCTTTAAAAAATTTGTATTTTTGCAGCCACAATAAGGCCTTTTTAGCTCAGTTGGTTAGAGCGGCTCATTCGTAATGAGCAGGTCGCGGGTTCGAGTCCCGTGAAAGGCTCCAAGGATTTATCTCTAAGATTCATTATGAGAAGCAAATTTCAAAGAAACTTTTGGGTAGTTATTGTGATGGAGTTCTTCGAAAGAGGGGCCTATTATGGTGTATTGTCGGTTTTATCAGTCTACCTGGTAGCAGGTGCTATGGATGGCGGCCTCGGTTTTTCGAGAATGCAGGCAGGTACTATTTTAGGTACTATCCAGCCTCTTCTCTACTTTCTTCCGATTGTTGCCGGTGGCATTGCTGACCGATACGGCTACCGAAAAACCCTATTTTTCGCCTTTGCGTGTATGATAGTTGGCTATGCGCTTACAGGTGTATTTACTAATTATGCTCTTGTGTTTGCCTCGCTTATAATTATGGCGATAGGTGCGGGCTTTTTCAAGCCGGTTATCAGCGGCACAATAGCCAGATCCACGGATGAGACCAATTCCACCCTCGGATTCGGAATATTCTACTGGTCTATCAATCTGGGCGCATTCCTCTTCCCATTGTTTCTGGTTCCCAACCTCAAAGCTTTAGGATACGAATATATTTTCTATATGGCTGCAGTTGTGGGATTGATACTTCTGCTTATCAACACCTTTTTCTATAAAGAGCCCATCTCTCTTAATGATCCGGAGACTCCGCAAAAGAGCGTTGGCGAAACGCTTCTTGGGATCCTCACAGTACTCAAGGACTTCAAGTTTATCATCTTTATCCTGCTCTATTCGGGATTCTGGATTCTCTATTTCCAGATGTATGGTACGGTGTTGTGGTATCTCAGGGACCATATGGATATGACCCCGGTCAATAATGCGGTCAATTCATTCCTCAGACTTTTCGTTGACAATCCATCGTGGGTATTCGATACGGAACATGTGACTGTAGTCAATGCAGGTGTCATCATATGTCTTCAGCTCTTCGTGTCTAAGATTTTAGCCAAAACCCGTCCCCTTCCTACCATGATTACCGGTCTGGCACTGGGTACGCTGGGCATGCTTATTTTGAGTATCTCTTCAAAGCCTTGGGTATTCATTATCGGAATTATGGTCTTCACCATCGGAGAAATGACCACTCATCCTAAGTTTCTGTCGTATATAGGTATGATATCCCCTCCCGATAAGAAAGCTCTCTATATGGGTTATTCCTTCCTCTACGGAGTCATAGGCAGCTCCATAGGATCTTTCCTCGGTTCTGCACTCTATGTGAAATTCGTGGATGAAATGGGCCGTCCCGGCCAGTTATGGGCACTCTTGTCAATCATCGGAGTGGTCAGCATCATCGGGCTGTTGATTTACAACAAAGTTGTAGTCAAATCCAAAGCAACGGCATAAGTCAAAAAACAATCCCCTCAAAATCAAACGATTGAGAGGGGATTTTTGTGCGGGCGAAGGGACTCGAACCCCCACGCCTTTCGGCACTAGATCCTAAGTCTAGCTTGGCTACCAGTTACAACACGCCCGCAAATAAGAGTCTTGTGTAAGGCTTGCAAAAGTAGTCAACTTTTTATATTTCGGCAAAAAAAGGTTACGTTTGTATTCTTTTTGTAGAGAAAAGATTAAGTTTGTACTTTAATTAGGAAATAGATTGATGTTATGATTATAAAGAAATTAAAAACCATCATAACGGCCATCATAGCGGTTACCCTCTATCTGACTCTTACTGCAGTTTCCTGCGATATTACGCCTGGTAATGAAGACAATGAAGAAATAGTGGAACCCGAGCCCGAGCCTGACGAGGGAGAAAAGGAGAAACTCACCATCAGCATCACCCCTCCGACAGTAGACTCCACAGATCCCACTCTGGTACCAAACAGCCAGACAACTATACCATCAGATGCTATTGTCATCACATTCAAGGATGGAAATGCTGAGATACATGATCCTGTGAAATGCCTCGACATCACCAACAATAAGGGGCACATTGTCATCAAACCCCGAAGCGAAGGCAGTTATTCCTATTATCTGCAGGGGATAACAGATAACGGTTCCGTGGAAATCCATGGTAAAAATCGCATTAAACTTAACCTCAACGGCATCGGCATAACAAATCCAAATGGGCCGGCTCTTTCCATTCTCACTGAAGAGGGTTGCTATATGAGAATTGAGGACAACACCTCCAATCGTCTGGTTGACGGTACTTCAGGTACAAGTACTGCAAAAGCTACTCTAAACTGTAACGGTCCCCTCGATATAGTAGGCAAAGGTACTCTGCAGCTTAGAGGCAAAAAAGCAGATGCCATCCGTTGCGGTGGCTCCATCACAATCGACCAGGCATACATCCTCATAAAAGAGGCAGCCGGACACTCCATAAATTGCACTTCGGGAGATATAAAGATTGCCGGGGGACGTATTAAATCACTTTCAACACGAAGCGGACTCACCGCAACAGATGACGATAAAGGATCCATAACCATTACAGGCGGCATTCACAGATTCTCTACACTCGCAGAGCAATCTCCTGCCATCAAAGCAGCCGGAAACCTTGCCATATCTAATAGAGACACCATCATCACCGACACCTACGGCGATGCATCACATAGCATACACGCTTCAGGTAAAGCACTAATCAACAATACCATCCTCTGTACCTATACCCTAGGCTCTCAAACACCTGCCTGTATATATGGCGAAGACGATATTGACATTACCGGAGGTAGTATCTCACATATAACCTCCAAAGGTTCCGGGATATTCAGCAAAGGCGACATTACCATCACTGGCGGCTCGATCAGCGCCATCAGTACTGAAGCAGGAGCAGCAATACTGAGAAGTGATGGCAGATTTAGTATCAGCAACGCATCTATAGCCATACATACCGAATCCTCCTATAACATGGCCATCTACTCCAAAGGCCCTCTCTCTATCAGCAGTGGCAAAGTAGATTTGACCTCATTCAATACATCCATGGGTACCGCTTCCACAATGGATATCAGTGGCGGCTTTGTCTACTGTTACAGTCTGGCCGGTTATGCAATGCACAGCGACGACGATATGACCCTCTCCGGAGGACTAATACTTGCTCTGGGCTCTGACGGAGCAGGCAAAGCCCTGAATACCAATTCTTCAATACTTATGAAAGGGGGACGTTTGGTAGCAATGGGGGGAAAAAGCAGTATTCCTGATGAGTCAGGATCCACTCAACAATCTGTGATTTACAACACTACGCTCTACGAACCTTCAGTGGTAGCGGTAAAGCAACTCTCTGGCAATTTCATAGCAGTATACAAGGCCACCAGAAAATTCCAGCCAACCATCAGTTGTCTAATATCCGCTCCTGAAATTCTTCCAAATACGACTTACGAACTCTATCTCAAAGGGTCAGTCACAGGCTCCGACCATTTCCATAACATCTACTACAACAATTTCAACTACACCATAGGATTTCTGGCGAAGACGGTAACAACCAATGGAGTCCCGGGTGGAGTCAATTATTTTTACGAATAGATGAGCGTAGTCTTACCATGCTCCATCGATCACGTTCCCGACTCGAAACCATTTCAAGTGAATATTTTGATGCCTCTTCCAGGAGCATCGGCACATCTTCGGTATAAAAACCGCTGATTAAGAGTTCTCCGCCAGGACGCAAGGACCTGGCATAGGTTTTCATATCCTCAAGAAGGATATTGCGGTTGATATTGGCTAAAATCAGATCGTATTTCGAAGCCTGGAGTAATGATGCATCCCCGCAAAGCACATGTATCATCTCCCCCACTCCATTTACATGGGCATTTTCTTTTGCGGAATAGAAACATATATGGTCGACATCAATTGCATGAACAGGGGCTTTTGCCCCCATTTTAGCAGCCAAAATGGCCAGAATCCCTGTGCCGCACCCCATATCCAGCACCTGAAGACCCTTTATGGTATCACCTAACTCCAGTAGCCCTTCTATCATAAGATGAGTGGTCTGATGGTGGCCCGTGCCGAATGACATCTTAGGATCAATTGTGATGCTATATTTAGTAGGAGGCAGGTTTTTGTGGTGCGAAGCTTTGACTGTGCAAAGTCCATCAATTACAATGGGTTCGAAATTGGACTCCCAGAGTGCGTTCCAATTTTGTTCCATAATGAGCTTCGTGGTGTATGAAACCTTGAACTCACCTGTGGCATAGGCACTGAGAAGAGCTTTCAGAGCGCTCTCTGAAAACCTCTCTTTAGGTATGTAGGCATTTAGATAGGGCTCCTCGATTGAGAAACTCTCAAATCCAAGTTCTTCAATCTCCGCCAGCACTATCTCAGCCCTCTCTTCGGTGAAGGGTCTCACCTCAATATGGACTACAATATAGTCCATAATCAATAGCTGGTGGCTATACCTATAAAGTCCTCTGCCTTGAGTGCAGCCCCTCCTATGAGTCCGCCGTCTATGTCCTTGCAAGCAAAAAGCTCACGGGCATTTGAGGGTTTGCAACTGCCCCCGTAAAGAATGGATGTCCCCTCCGCAACCTCGTTTCCGAAGCGGTTTGCAAGGAATTTGCGTATAAATGAATGGATCTCCTGAGCCTGCTCGGAAGTTGCAGTCACACCTGTGCCGATGGCCCATACGGGTTCATAGGCAATTACGATATTTTTCATTGCCTCAGCATTAAACAGAAACAGCACCTCTTCAATTTGCGCTCCTACAACCTCGAAGTGTTTACCGGCATTGCGCTCCTCAAGTTTCTCCCCTACGCAAAAAATAGGTTTTATACCGGCATCGAGGGCGAGACGGATCTTTTTTACCAGTTTTTCAGAGGTTTCACCATAATATTCCCTTCTCTCGGAGTGACCTAGGATAGTATAGGTGCAACCTGCATCTTTGAGCATCGAGACGGCCACTTCACCCGTAAATGCTCCTTTTGGCTGGTCTGCACAATTTTGTGCCGCGAGTGCTATGGGAGTCCCTTTAATAACTTTTGCGACTGTCACCAGATGAGTAAAAGGGGGTGCGAGTACAAGTTGCACATCTGAGGGAACGCTCCCGAGAGCGGCAACAATCTCCTGTGCAAGAGATTTTCCTTCTGCAACTGTGGTGTTCATCTTCCAGTTGCCTGCTACAATTTTCTTTCTCATAGTTAGTAGTTCATTAAAAATTCTTTCATAAATGCATTAAGATCACCATCCAGAACTCCTTGTATATCGGATGTCTCGTAGTTGGTGCGAAGATCCTTGACCATCCTGTAGGGATGGAGAACATAACTGCGAATTTGCGATCCCCATTCGATTTTCTTTTTCTGTCCTTCAAGTTCGGTCTGCTTTTCCTGACGTTTCTTGAGTTCCAGGTCGTAGAGATGGGATTTTAGGATACGAAGAGCATTCTGACGATTGTCAATCTGGGAACGTGTTTCGGTATTTTCCACAACAATGCCTGTGGGAATATGCTTTACCCGGACTCCGGTCTCAACTTTATTTACATTCTGCCCACCGGCTCCTGAGGAACGGTAAGTATCCCACTCCAGATCGGATGGATTAATCTCAATCTCTATGGTTTCATCTACCAATGGGTAGACAAATACGGAGGAGAATGTGGTCTGGCGTTTGCCCTGGGCATTGAAGGGAGATATTCTAACGAGACGGTGAACTCCTATCTCGCTCTTGAGATAGCCGAATGCATAGTCACCTTCAAACTCAATGGTTACAGACTTAATTCCCGCCTCATCACCTTCCAGAAGTTCTGAAACATGGACTTTATAGCCGTTGCGTTCACCCCAGCGGATATACATTCGCATCAGCATTGACGACCAGTCATTGCTTTCAGTGCCACCGGCACCTGAATTGATTTTTAAGAGTGCTCCAAGGTTGTCGCCCTCTTCGCTGAGCATATTACGCAGTTCAAGTGCTTCAATTGCACTCTGCAACGAATTTGCCGCCGCATCAATATCATCTGAGGCATCCTCTCCAAATTCGAGGAGTATCTCAAGATCGTCCACCTGTGACTCTATTCTATTAAAATTATCCACCCAAAAACGAAGACCGGAAACCTCCTTTAGAAACAGTTCCGCTGCTTTTGGATCATCCCAAAAATCGGGAGCGGTGGTTTTCAATTGGTTTGTCGAGAGCTCTTCACGCTTTGCATCGATGTCAAAGAGACCTCCCCAACGCCATTACACGCTGTTTATATTCTTTAATCTGTTCTGTTGTTATCATATGTCTTCACTATTTCATCATAAGTGTAGCCACGGCCCATAAGGTAACGCATGAATTTGGCTTTGTGTATATTCGGATCGCTTTCATTCCGCAGTTGTCTGAGCTTTGCCAGGGCAAGCTTTTGGAGCTTTGTTTCCGCTGCAGCGGAATCAATCTCGGAAAGCGCAGCCGTAATGGCCAATTCATCAATACTTTTACGCTGCAAATCTACTCTTATTTTTACTTTTCCCCAACCCTGGAGAGAACTTTTATCTCTTGCAAAGGCCCTTGCATATCTTGCATCATCAATATAACCTTCTTTGACAAGTTGCTCCACCACCGATTCCGGCTCGGGAATTCCATAGGCGATCACTTTGCGGAGTATATCGCTGCTGCAACGCTCTCCACGGCTACAGAGGCGCCTCATTCTATTCAAAACAACATCTCTCTCCATAATAGATCAAAATGAATAACCCAGGCTCAGATAGGCTCCTACCCTGGCGGTGAAGTTGGACCAATGCAAATTAAAAGAAATCGGACCTATCGGAGAGTCGTGAGAATATCCCAGACGTACACCTATAATGCCGGGCCCTGCAAACATATCAATGATACCTTCACTATCCAATGCATAACTGCCGGAGGCGAATATATAGTGCGTTCGGCCGATACGTAACCGTGCATCCAAAGAGGCAACGGTAAGGATATTTTTAAAGGCATAAGTATAGTTGAACCCCATAAATGGAATCTGCTGCTCCATATATCTGCCCTCTTCATAGCCTCCCATTAAATTCATAAAAGCTACCGGAATATTGCCACCGATAAGCGTCCGATTGTAAATCGTTGGAATCAGTGCCAATTCGCTAAAAAAGGGAACCACCATAGAGAAATGCAGGTTAGCTACGGAGAAGGGATATTCGTCCGGCTTAAGCCAGTTGAAATGGTAAGAGAACCCCGAATTCAGGACAAATCCACTGGTTGGGAAATGTTCCCGGTCCATCCTGTCAAGTTTAAATTTGGCATAAGCACTGATAAAATTGGAACGACCTATGTCGGGGTCATAAATTGGGGGCACATCCGACGAGGAGAGTACCGATCTGAAATTGAAGGACTGGAACTTCATTCCAAGTGAAGTCTGACCACTGACGAACCTCCTGGTTGAAAAATTGAGGTCGGCAATATGACTGAAGAATGAAATGTTGTCAGACCTCAACCCTTTGTTGAATATATTGAGGTCTGAAGACCTGAAGGTGTAGGAAGTGTTGAACTGCAAATTGGCCCGGAATGCATAGGAATAGTCCGCCACAAACATTGCATTGTAAGCCAATTTAGCCGTTATGGAGGCCTTGGAACCATACAGAGCCAAATTATTTGCGCTTACGTTGAGCATCACGGTAGCCACTTCCTCAGAGTCAAACCTGAATCCTACGCCGAGCTGAGAGGCGAGTCCCTTGACAAAATTGATCTCAAGATGATAGGGGCTCTCAGTGCCTTTCAGTAGGTAAGTTACCGACGAAAATGATCCCGTGTTATAGTACTTGGAGATCTCTTCATCAATATCACGACCGGTAACTATCGCTCCAGGCTGAAATTTGCTTTTTTTCAAGAGCCATTCGGCATCCCTTTGAGAGAGTCCTGTGAAAGAGACCTTGCCGATGACTATCGAATCCTGGTCTATATGGACTGCTTTGGGGTAAGTTTTCCTGAACACGGTAGGACCGATGAGAGTTTTTTGTTCCTTCCGTTCCATCTCATCAAGATGTGCCTTGAGGCGTACCAGTTCACGACTTTTCTCCCTGGCGGCCGCTTCACCATTATCGATCAATCTGCGGAGACTCGGTATGTCGAAACTCATAGTGGAGAAGTCTTTCACACTTGGAGCTATTACAATATCCGTCATATCTATTGCCTTCTCCGTATTCTCCTCCATGTAGAGAGCAAGGAGTTCGCCCAGCATATCGCCGATATTATCTATATCAGTACTATGGCTCTCACCAAAGCCAAGCTTGACACCTATTATGATATCCGCCCCCATCTCTTTGGCCACATCAACAGGATAATTATTGAGTATGCCACCATCTACCAGCACCATATCATTCATTCTCACCGGTGCAAAGTATCCGGGAATAGCCATTGATGCCCTTATCGCATCTACAAAATAGCCACTGCGGAACACAACCTCCTTTTTGCTGACCAAATCCACTGCCACACAAGCAAATGGAATCGGCATATTGTCAAAATCAATGGAATCCTGATAACCTACCGAATATTTAGTGAAGAGATTGTAAACATTATGACCGCTGGTGAGATACATCGGAATATTTGAGAGTAGCGATGTCTCCTGCTGTCCACGGAGGGGCGGTGGTGGTCCGACCATATTACGATCCCGCAACGACTGCCTTTTGTCGGCCTGGTTGCCCCTATCTCTTCTGAACGAAAAAGGAATCTTGAGCAAAAAACGGTCGTCATATTTTTTGGCCTCGAAGGAAACCTGCTTGCGAGGAACCTTGTCACTCATCACAAAATCCCAATCCTGCACCATCACGAGAGAATCCAGTTCGTCGGCAGAATACCCTATGGCATAGAGACCTCCCACAATGGCACCCATACTGGTACCTGCAATATAATCGATAGGTATACCGTACTCTTCCAGCACCTTGAGAACTCCCACATGCGCCGCTCCCTTTGCCCCGCCTCCACACAGCACTACCCCTACCTTTGGTCTTTGACCAAAAGCGCTAATGCTGAGCATAAGCAGAAATATGGATATTGCAATAAAGCGTTTCATACACATTCTATCTTTCTTGTCCTGCCAAAAGTCCGCAGGCTGCCATTATATCTTCACCGCGTGAAGTGCGCAAAGTAGTTATAATGCCGGCGTTGTTGAGGCGCGCCTTAAAATCATCTATTCTCGTACGTGGAGAGGTTTGCAACGCTAAATCGGGGATGGAGTGGAATCTTATGAGATTGATGCGGCACTCAAGCCCCGAAAGCATTCTTATCAAGGCATCTGCGTGACGTTTAGTATCATTGACTCCGGAAAACATTATATACTCAAAACTCACCCTACGCTGACCGGTAAAATCATAACGACGAATAAGCGAAAGTATATCCTCCAACTTAAAGGCCTTTTGTACCGGCATCAGTGCAGCACGCTCTTCGTCAAAAGGAGTATGCAAACTCAACGCCAGATGACACTTGAAGTTATCCAAAAAGCTCTTGAGATTCGGCAAAACTCCTACCGTAGAGAGGGTAATACGCTTTGGACTCCAGCCGAAACCCCAATCGGAGGTGAGTATCTGAAGAACTTTCGATACCTCATCCCAGTTGTCCAAAGGCTCGCCCATCCCCATAAAGACCGCATTGGTGAGCTCCTGCGCCTCATCTATATTCATAAACTGGGAAATGATCTCGGCCGCAGAAAGCTGACCATGATAGCCTGCACGACCTGTCATACAAAAAGAGCAATTCATTTTGCAGCCCACCTGCGAAGAGACGCAAATGGTAGCTCTACCCATTTCCATGACTTGATCAACCTCATATTCAGGGATCATCACAGTCTCGATATATTTTCCGGGAATTGAGGTGGGAAAAATATATTTTTTGGTACCGTCAGAAGAAAGAAACTTTTCTATGTAAGGCGTGTGACCTATCTGATAGCGCTCTTCGAGAGCCGTGCGGGCCGCAATGGAAAGATTTGTCATGCCGGATATTTCTCTGGTGCCTTTGGCGTAGAGCCAGTCAGCTATCTGTCTGGCCGCAAATTTAGGCAACGAGAGGTCTGCGGCGACCTCTTGAAGCTGTAATAACGACATTCCCAGCAACTTAGGTTTCATCTTTCGCAAATTTCGTTTTCACCTTGCAAATTTAATACAAAATGAGTGTTTTCACATAAAAATGGAGTATATTTGTGGCAGGAATAAGCAGATTTATTGCAGCTATTTACTAACATTCAAAAAAATCAGATTATGGCAAAAGGAAAAGAAGAACCCGGACAGACAACTGCAGGGAAGAATCTGGAGAAGCTAAAAGCCCTCCAGGCGACTATTGACAAGATTGAGAAGGATTTCGGAAAGGGGACGATCATGAAGATGGGAGATCAGCCGAGTTTCGAAGTTTCTATTATTCCTACCGGCTCCATTGCTCTGGACAACGCCCTCGGCATCGGGGGATACCCTCGTGGAAGGGTTATCGAGATTTATGGTCCTGAGGCCAGTGGAAAGACCACTCTGGCTATCCACGCGATTGCAGAAGCCCAGAAAGCCGGCGGAATAGCAGCCATCATTGATGCCGAGCATGCATTCGACCGCACCTATGCGATAAACCTCGGTGTCGATATCGACACGCTTTTGATATCACAGCCCGACAACGGAGAGCAGGCACTCGAAATCGCCGACAACCTCATCCGTTCCGGTGCCATTGACATCGTGGTCATAGACTCAGTCGCCGCTCTCACCCCCAAGGCTGAGATCGAAGGCGATATGGGCGACAATAAGGTAGGCCTCCAGGCCCGCTTAATGAGTCAGGCACTCCGCAAACTCACAGCCAACATTGCAAAGACCAACACCTGCTGTATTTTCATCAATCAGCTTCGCGAAAAGATCGGCATTATGTTCGGTAATCCGGAGACTACCACAGGTGGAAACGCACTCAAATTCTACGCTTCAGTCCGTGTTGACGTCCGCAAAATAACGCAGATTAAAGATGGCGAAGAGGCCACCGGCAACCGTACACGTGCTAGGATCGTCAAAAACAAATTGGCTCCCCCCTTCCGTAAGGCTGAGTTTGACATCGTATTCGGAGAGGGTATTTCCCGTGTAGGTGAAATAGTTGACCTCGGTGTTGAATTCGATATTATCAAAAAGAGCGGTTCATGGTTCAGTTATGGTGACCAGCGTCTGGCACAGGGACGTGATGCAGTCAAACGCCTACTCCAGGACAATCCCGAACTCTGTGATGAGATAGAGGCCAAGATTAGGGAGAAACTCAAAGAAGTAAAAGATTAATTGACCAATTGATGGGAAAGATTATTTTGACAGGAGATCGCCCTACCGGGCGTCTCCATATAGGACACTATGTGGGTTCGCTCCGCCGCAGGGTGGAACTCCAGAACTCCGGCGAATATGAGAAGATATTCATAATGATTGCGGATGCGCAGGCCCTGACGGACAATGCAGACAATCCCGACAAAATACGCGAAAACATCATAGAAGTAGCTCTTGACTATATGTCGGCTGGACTTGACCCTGAAAAATCAGTCCTCTTCATTCAGTCACAGATAAGTGAACTCACCGAGCTGACCTTCTACTATATGAATCTGGTGACGGTTCAACGTCTCCAGCGCAATCCCACCGTCAAGCAAGAAATACAGTTCCGTGGCTATAGCGATAATGCCGAAGAGGCCGATAATAAAGCGGGGATTCCGGTCGGTTTTTTCTGCTATCCCATAAGCCAGGCTTCTGATATTACTGCATTTAAAGCCAACATTGTGCCTGTAGGTGAAGACCAGATACCGATGATCGAGCAGGCACGCGAGATTGTACGCAAATTCAATTCCACCTATGGAGAGACTCTTGTTGAACCACAGGCACTTCTACCCGATAATTCCGCCTGTATGCGTCTCCCGGGTACCGACGGAAAGTCCAAAATGAGTAAGTCACTGGGTAACTGTATCTATCTTGCGGACTCCGCAGAAGAGGTATGGGAAAAGGTAAGGGGAATGTACACGGACCCTCTGCATATTCAGGTGTCGGATCCCGGCCATGTAGAGGGCAATACCGTGTTTACTTATCTGGATGCATTCTGCAAGGATGAGCATTTCGAGAAGTTTGGTGACTGTTTCCATGGACGCAAGGTGAGCTTTGATTTTCACAATCTGGAAGAGGTCAAGGAGCAGTACCGTAAGGGAGGTCTTGGTGATATGATGATCAAGACATTCCTCAACGCAGTGCTCAATGATGTTCTGGAGCCGATACGGCAGCGCCGTAAAGAGTTGGAGCAAAACATTCCCTATGTTTATGATGTTCTAAAAAAGGGTTCCGAGATAGCTCGTGCCACAGCAGCTGAGACTCTCGCAGATGTCAAACGCGCAATGCGCATTAATTATTTCGAGGATAAAGAGTTGATAGCAGCGCAAGCTGAGAAGTATCGCTTATAGTATAGAGTTCCGAGTTAGGAGTTAAAAGTAAGTTTAAAGTCCTGAGTTAATAATAATTAGCCCAGGACTTTTTTGTGCTCGAGAGTTGATACTAAAAACTACCCAACACACGCGCCGTTGATTAATCTCTCTTCGGGGGAAACGATGCGCATTTTGCCATCTTCCTGCTGAGCCATAAGGATCATTCCTTTTGACTCGATACCGCGGATTTTGCGTGGCTGCAGGTTGGCGAGGATACAAATTTGTTTGCCGACCATCTCTTCGGGAGTGTAGTATTCCGCGATACCTGATACAATGGTGCGGATGTCGAGGCCTGTGTCTATGGTAAGTTTTAGGAGTTTATCGGTTTTGGGTACCCTTTCGGCCTCAAGAACGGTAGCAGTGCGGATATCCATAGCTTGAAACTCATCAAAAGTGCATTCAGCCTTGGCAGGAGCAATAGTGGGCTCTTCCTGAGCAGATTTTTCTGCGGCAGCTGCTTCATTTGCAACCTTGGTTGCATTTAATTTTGCTATCTGAGCCTCGACCTGCTCGTCCTCTATCTTGGCGAATAGCAACTCGGCCTTATTGAGTTTATGACCTACGGGGAGAATTCCATCCTTCCCGAGCTCATCCCACGCCAATGCGGAATCAAGAGCAGCCACATTGAGGATATTGTTGAGCTTTTCAACCGAGAAAGGAAGGAAAGGTGCGAAGGCAATCGCCAGATTTGCACAAATCTGAAGTGATACATTGAGGATGGAGGCAGTACGGTCAAGATCATTCTTGGCCACCTTCCAAGGCTCAGTGTCTGCAAGATATTTGTTTCCCAAACGGGCAAGATTCATAGCTTCCTTAAGCGCTTCGCGGAATTTGTAATTCTCGAGGTTATCCTCGATTGCTTTACGGATATCCGGGATCTGAGATAGTGTTTCCCAATCTATCTGCTCAGGTTTTGCATTTGCCGGCACCTCACCATTAAAATGTTTGTGTGTCAGCACAACTGCACGGTTTACAAAATTACCGAAAATAGCCACTAACTCACTATTGTTGCGTGTCTGAAATTCCTTCCAGGTAAAATCGTTATCCTTAGTCTCCGGAGCATTTGCGCAAAGCGCATAACGCAACACATCCTGCTGTCCGGGGAAATCCTCGAGATATTCATGTAGCCACACAGCCCAGTTTTGAGAGGTGGATATCTTTTCACCTTCAAGATTGAGGAATTCGTTGGCGGGGACATTATCCGGAAGGATATAGCCGTCACCGTATGCCTTAAGCATGGAGGGGAAGACAATGCAATGAAATACTATATTGTCCTTACCTATAAAATGCACAAGTTTGGTTTCCTTACTTTTCCACCATTTCTCCCACTCATCGGGAAGAAGTTCTATGGTATTGGAAATATAACCGATAGGAGCATCGAACCAAACATAGAGCACTTTACCCTCGGCGCCCTCTACGGGGACGGGCACACCCCAGTCGAGGTCACGACTCACTGCACGCGGCTGAAGACCGCCATCCAACCAGGATTTGCATTGTCCGTAAACATTGCTCTTCCACTCTTTATGACCTTCCAAAATCCACTCTTTGAGCCAGGGCTCATATTCGTCCAGCGGAAGATACCAGTGCTTTGTCATCTTCTTAACCGGTTTGGCACCGCTAATGGCCGAATGGGGATCAATCAGTTCGTCGGGACTGAGAGTGCTGCCGCACTTCTCGCACTGATCACCGTAGGCTCCCTCTGCACCGCATTTGGAGCAGGTACCCACTATATATCTGTCCGCAAGGAAACACTTGGCCTCCTCATCATAATACTGTTCACTCTCCCTCTCCACAAACTTGCCCTCATCATAGAGTTTCTTAAAAAATTCAGATGCAGTTTTGTAGTGAATCTGGGAACTGGTACGGGAATAAATATCAAACTTAATCCCAAAATCGGCAAAAGAGTTTTTGATGATGCCGTGATATTTGTCCACAATATCCTGGGGGGTACAACCCTCCTTTCGCGCCTTAATGGTGATGGGAACACCATGCTCATCGGAACCGCATACAAAGAGAGTCTCTCTGCCGCGCATTCGGAGGTACCTTACATATATATCTGCAGGAACATAAACACCTGCAAGATGACCGATATGAATGGGTCCGTTGGCATAAGGTAAAGCACAGGTTACGAGATTTCTTTTGTAATTGGTATTCATCGTCTTGAAATTTTTAAAATTGACCCGCAAAGGTAGTGAATTATTTGCAATCAGAGGCGGTTGAGTTCTCTTGCAAAGCGATTTTTCACCTGATTGAACATCTGAAGCTGCATCATCAGAGCTTTCTGACGCTCTATGTCCCCACTTGCCTCAGCGGCAGCTATTTCCTTAGTTAGGTCTAAACAAGCCTGTTCGGTAATACGCAATTTGTAAAGAATCATAGATTTAGGCACGGTAAAGCCAAGTATCGTCTCTTCAGGAGCTATAGACTTGCGATACTCTTTAACAGTCAGAGGATGAGTCTCCAGGAGCAATCCCAGGACTGTTTCGCGAAGCGCATCATTCTTGTGAACCGATAAAAAGCGTACAACTTGCTTCTGCTGCTCCTCATGATCCCCACTGCCGGCAAGCGTACCATAGAAAGAATAAAACTCCTCATAAATCGAACGATACAGAGGGTTTTCAAACTCGAGTTCATCCTCACTGAGCGCAGAACGGACATAGTCTGCAACCGTAACCCCTTCCCTCTTCCGGACTCCATAAAACATATCCTCCACAAAATGGATCGGATAACAACCAAACTTGACCAGGTAATATACGAGCTCCCTCTCGGAAACATCCATAGGGGTATTACTACTGTAAACATCCCCGATCAAAAGTTCACCTGCAGGCTCATAGTACTCTTCGGAGGGAGGCGGTGGCTGCTGTTCATAAACCGGTCTAAGGCGCTCAGACGAGGCCTCAGCTGCCTTGCGCTGCTCCATACGTTGCTTCTCTTCTCGCCGCTTCCGACGCAGGGAAGAAATCTCCTTGAAGAGCATCTCCGGTTTCTGATCATACTTTTTTGAGAGATTATCCACATAAAGATTTCTCAGGACCGGATCCGAAACATAGGCAATAGTCTCTATCACATCCCTTATTGCCCTTGACTTACGAACCGGATCGGGTTCGCTATCCACCAAAAGTCTGCATTTATAGAAAATACAATCCTCCTCGTTATTTGCGATGAAATCCCGTATCTCATCTCCCGTATGGGCCATTGCAAAGCTGTCGGGATCTTCACCTTCGGGCAGCAGCAGCACCCGAACATTCATGCCCTCTTCCAGAAGGAGATTGATATTCTTGAGAGAAGCATTGATTCCTGCTTCATCATTGTCATAAATAATCGTTATATCGGGTGAAAAGCGCTTCATCAGGCGAATCTGGCCCGCTGTCAGTGCAGTGCCGCAAGGTGCCACCACATTTGTGATTCCCGCCTGATGCATGGAAATCACATCGGTATATCCCTCCACCAAATAACACTTTTTCTCTTTCGCAATGGCGGATTTGGCGAAGAAGATACCATATACGGCATCACTCTTTTTGTATATTTCGCTATTTTCACTATTAACATATTTGGGGACATTCTTATCTTTTTTCAGGGTACGGCCACCGAAAGCTATCACCCTACCGCTTATGGAATGGATGGGAAACATCACCCTGTCATAAAATCTGTCGCTTATCTGACCGTTTTCACGAGTAACGCAAAGGGTGGCTCCAACAAGATATTCCTCCTTGTACCCCTCTTTGCGGGCAGCATCGATAAGGGTGTCAGGATGGTGCGAAGCAAAGCCAAGGCCGAATTTGCGGATGGTATCATCGTTATAGCCCCGCTGCCTGAAATAAGAGAGCCCTACAGTCCTTCCAAAATCATTGTCCCAAAGCAGATTCTGATAGAATTTATGTGCAAAGTCACTCACCACAAGAAGGTTATCGTAACGCTGGTTACGGGCTACCTCTTCCGGAGTAAGTTCCTTTTCCACCACTTCGATATTATACTTTGCAGCCAGATAGCGCAATGCTTCCGGATAACTCATGTGCTCATGCTCCATTACGAATGAGAGAGCATTGCCTCCCTTACCGCAGGAGAAGCATTTGAAGAGGTTTTTGGCCGAAGAAACCGCCATTGAGGGGTTTCTGTCGGGATGAAACGGACAGAGACCCCACCAGTTGGAGCCTTTCCGTCTCAGAGAGACGAAATCGCCTATTACCTCCTCGATCTTTATTGCGTCGAAGATTCTGTTTATGGTATCTCTATCAATCATAATAGGTTATCTACCGAGTATTCTGAGTTCCTCTTTGGTATAAAGCAGCTTGTCGAGCAGTGGTGAGAGCCACTCAGAGTCTCTGAAGAAATAGAGCAGCAGAGCCACAACTATCACCAGAGCAATAATTGCCACAACCACCCAAAGTCCCACATGTTTTTTGGAGGGTTCGTATATAAGTTTTGGTTCAGCGTCTGCCTCAGGCTCCTCAACAAACTTGTTGTCTTCAATCGCTTCAGGATCTATTACGGCAACCTCAACTGGTTCTGACTCTGTTTGAGGCTCTGGAGCGGGTTCTAATTCGGCTTTAGTTTCAGTATCATATTCCTGTTTAGTTTCCGTATCAGATTCTGCTACAGGCTCTTGTTCAGGTATAGGCTCTGATCTGGGCTCTTGTTCAGTTATGGACTCAGATTCGGGTTCTTGTTCAGAGATAGACTCGGGGGCAGGTTCAGATGTAATTTCGGGCTCAGGCTCAGGTTCTGGCTCAGACTCAACTGTGGATTCCGGTTCTGGCTCCGGTGGAGCTTCCGGCACAAAGTCCGGATCCGGAGCTTTGACGGAGACCGGCTCGAAACCAATACCGTCGGGATAGATGTCCAGGTCTTCATCTGCGACAAAAAAATATTCATTACAGGATGTGGCGTGCATGCGACCGAGCGAAGGCAAATCAACTGATTTTTCACTCTCCAGATCGGAGATGAAACCTCTTATAAACATATCATACTCTTCGGCTACCTGTGCAGACGGCAAGCCGGAAACCTCCTCCATCTTATTGAGAAAAATATCCCTTTCAGCAACGGTAACTCCATCTTTACGAAAAGACATTCGTCTGTAGGGTGGATTTATCATTGTCCTGCAATCGGAGAAAGTCGCAGGCATCAACTCGGCCAGGAAATGGCCTACTCTGGGCACACCTACCCTGTCATTCTCAAGGATAAGCTCTTTAATTGTGCGTGAAAAAAGTGATATGTCCATCGTGAGAAAAGTTATATGTCCACAACTTACAAAGTTAGCAACAATCAGCAATAAAAAAAACCGACTTTGAGAGTCGGTTTTAAAAAAATATCATTTTTCACTTCATTTATTTGCAATTCTGCTTAAACTTCTATAAATCAAGTCGATAGTTGATCTTTCTACCGGACTGCGATCACAGTCGTAAATAAAGGTCTTAAGGATAGAAGATTGATTTGCAGAGAGTTCACTATCATAATGAAATGATATGACGGCACCCAGGAGATAAGGATAGAAAGCAGTATGGAAACTGTATGTCCCTGTCTGGTCGAGCGTAATTTCATCGATCTTATCAAGGACCGATTTGCTGAGTTCAACGATCTGCGCAGAGGTAAAGCATTCGTTGTCAACCGCCGATGCCATAACAAGTGAAAAAGATGCAATTCCCCCTACTATACTTCCCTGTTTTCTATACTCTTTACTCTCCAATATAACGACAAAACTGTCACCACGATCACTGTATTTCACCTCTTTGTATAGACGCAACATTTCTCTCGGAGCATCTTTGCGATTATGAAGTTCACGATATCCGTTGAAAATGGTCATAACATAATGAATTCCATCCAGAAAAGAGAGGGTTGGACTACAATATGCTGTTACAATTCCGTTATATGGATAAACATAGCAGCATCTTACAAGGTTTTGGGTTGACATTGCAGAGAGCAAATCATTATCGATCTGGCACATTGCATATAACTCACTCGCACTCTTAGCTTCAAACCTATGTTCCCACCAATAGTAGAATGTACAGCCTTCTCCACTCAGCCCCTCTCCACTTTTTTTCATCTCCCATGCCGGATAATCAAGCCAGTTGTTTTCGAAATAGGTAAATAGTGCTTCAAGACCGGATGGGGTCTCTGTGTTTTCTTCAGGCTCGCAACTTACAGCGCAGGCAATTACTGTAACCGAAAAGATTAAGGTAAAGGTTCTCGTTAAAACATTCCTCATGATTGGCATGCTATAGCTTAATTACTACAAATATAGAGAAAAATTTTAAAGTTCTGAGTTCTAAGTGTGTAGTATGCGTAACGCGGAGGAGCGACCGACACAAAAAGAGTGGTGACATTAAAATTAACTCTTGCAATAGGAGCAAAGCGACTACGCAGCGCTTCTGCGCTGCTTTGGTTCCCCAAGGGAACCATCAAAAGGAGGGGTAGAAAAGGAGCGAAGCGACTGGCACAAAAAGAGTGGTGAATTTTCTTCACCACTCTTTTTGTGCCCGGAACAGGGGTCGAACCTGCACAGCCTTACGGCCACTAGTCCCTGAAACTAGCGCGTCTACCAATTCCGCCATCCGGGCATTTTTTAGTTTCAGGCTGCAAATATAATCAAATCTGCCAAATCCGTTATCAATTATTCATTTTTTAAAATTATTACACCATTTCGAATGTAAATATTTTGGTGATCAAAGAAAAATGTTCTACATTTGCAGTCCCAAAACCTTCCTCAATAGCTCAGTCGGTTAGAGCACCTGACTGTTAATCAGGGGGTCCTAGGTTCAAGTCCTAGTTGAGGAGCAGGGTAAAAACAGGAGGCCGGCGATTGCCGGCCTCCTTCGTATTGGTATCCTATCATCCGAAAAACCGGAAAATGCTACTTGGCTATAAAGGCGAGAATCTCACCCTTGACAACCTTGTCGCCGTGGTTGGCACATACCATCACTATCTTGCCGTCAAAATTAGCCCTAATCTCCTCGAGACCATAAAAAGTCTGAACAAAGCATACGGGCTGACCTGCCTCCACTTTATCTCCTATATTGGGGTTGGAAGAGGCTTGAGCCACATCATACTGCCAGATGAGCTGTCCGTTGACTGTTGCTTGCACAGGCACGGCAGTAGGAAATTTCTCGAGAATCTTTTCAACATCGAATTTTGGCATTTCGACAACCGGACGGGTAACGATTATAGGAGCACCCGCTTTGGCTCTTGCAGACTCAAGATCTCGCTCGAAACGCTCTTTGGCTATGCCGCTCTTATAGTCGCGATACTGTCTCTCATGCATTGCAAACTGGAAGAGTTCTTCGTCATCCTGACCGCGGTCCCAACCCTCTTCTTCCATCATCTTCTCAAACATGGGCAATTCATCGGGGAACTCGTCCTGAGGATTGCCGGTATAGAATTCGAGACCCTTCTCTTTCACGATCTCAACGATTTCAGGCGCAAGCTCACCAGGAAGAGTACCGGTCTTGCCCAGAATCATGTTCATAGTATCCTTATCGATGGTCTTCCACCTGGGCTCACCCTTGAGAGTGTGCATGAGGTTCATCAGAGCAGTGTTCTTTACGTACTGGCTGAAAGGAGTTACCAATGGAGGATAACCCAGACGAGGCCATACATACTCAACCTCCTGGAAGAGAGCTACTGTGAGTTCGTCGAGGGTAGCCTCTTTCTTGCCTTGATTTTTCAGAGACATGTTGATGGCACCAAGGAAGCCCTGGAGGTCGGCCATCATGGATCCCATCATACCACCGGGCAGCCCGCAACCTACGAGGAGTGACGAGCTTTGGTAGTTGGTAGGCTCGATGAAGTATCCGAGAAAATCGTCAATAAATGTCTGAGTGAGATGGCGTGCCTCCATGTAGGCATCCATATTAATCTCCTTTACCAGGAATCCGGCATCTTTTAGCATTGCCTGAATCGTGATTACATCGGGATGTATCTTACCCCAGGAGAGCGGCTCCATTGCCACGTCGATATACTCTGCACCGGCACGTGCAACTTCAAGCATGGAAGCCACAGAGAAACCGGGGCCGGAGTGACCGTGATATTGTACTAAAATTTTGGGGTATTTTTTCTTGATCTCCGCAACAAGACGGCCAAGAAATACGGGCCGGCCGATTCCTGCCATATCCTTCAGACAGATCTCGTCACAACCATACTCCACAACCTTGTCAACTATACCCATATAATATTCAACGGTATGTACAGGTGAGTAAGTGATACTCAAAGCCACCTGCGAAATCATTCCGGCCTTCTTTGCACCCAGAACTGATCCCTTGAGGTTGCGGTGATCGTTCAGACCGCAGAAAGAACGGGCAATGTTGGTACCCTGTTTTATTTTCACCTTATACATGAGCTCACGCACATCATTGGGAACCGGATTCATACGCAGGGCGTTAAGACCTCTCTCAAGCATATGGGTCTGGATGCCCGCTTTGTTGAAGGGGGCAGACCACTCACGTACGGCGCGGTTGGGGTTTTCACCGAAAAGAAGATTGACTTGCTCAAAAGCACCGCCATTCGTCTCTATACGGTCAAAACACCCCATTTCAATGATAACGGGAGCGATTTGATTCAACTGATCAACCCTGGGAACATATTTACCCGAAGATTGCCACATATCTCTGTACAACAGAGAGAATTTGATTTCACGAGCCATATTGTAATATTGATTTTAAATAAATATTAACGAACAAATAAATTGCGATTTTCAAAGAGTTACGAATTTAATCATTATTTCTCTAATTAACGCTTTCCGAAGCAAAAATCACAACTTTTTATATATTTGTGCCACCAATTTAAAACAGGAGATGGAAAACTTCAATCTATATTTTGAAATATTCGCTGCAGCGATGGGTATCGCATATGTCACACTGGAAGTGTTGCAAAAACGCTCGATGTGGGTGATGCTTTTCATTACATCAATTTGCTATGGCATAGTTTATTTTATCACAGGGCTTTATGCTATGATGGCACTGCAGTTTTACTACATATATATGGCCATCAGCACCTTTATCGTATGGGGTAAAAACTCCCGTGCGGGGGTGAAGGAAGAACAGAATGGAACCGGTATCGAGATACGCAAACTCAATCCGAAAGTTGCACTGATAAGTATCGGTATTAGCACAGTTGTTTTTGTGGCTCTCGGATTTATATTCGGACTGACAGACAATCCCCGTCCATGGGTTGATTCGGCTGCTGCAGTACTGAGTATGCTCGCCACCTACTGGCTCTCCAGAAAATACATAGAGCAGTGGTATGTATGGCTAGTATGCAATGCCATATCCATATGGCTCTATATTACGCAGGGAATGTGGCCAACAATGATCCTATACGTGGCCTACACTATAATGTCAATAATAGGCCTGATCTTGTGGAACAAGAAAGGAGTAAGGATTTCAGACTAAAATAAAATGGGAAAAGGACTAATTACAATATTGCTGTTGGTGGTATCCAACAGTTTTATGACTCTGGCCTGGTATGGTCACCTCAAATTTGGTAGCGGCAGTAAGCTGGTCTCCAACTGGGGGCTCTTTGGAGTTATACTTCTGAGCTGGCTAATTGCATTTTTTGAATATTGCGCCCAGGTGCCTGCCAACAGAATAGGTTTCCAGGGGACCGGAGGCCCCTTTTCTCTCATGCAGCTCAAGATAATCCAGGAGGTTATCACTCTCGTGGTATTTGTGATATTCGCCACCATTTTCTTCAAGACTGAAACCCTGAAATCCAACCACCTGATTGCATTTCTTTTTCTGATACTGGCCGTCTATTTCGTTTTCAAGAAATGATGTATTGCCTCTCTTGACTATTTTCGTTATTTTTGTCTTATAAAGAGAAACAATATGAGACGATTAATTGCATTCGCGATATCTGTCGCGACCCTATCTATTCCATTTTCCGCGGAAGCGGCAAAAGAGAAAAAAGTAACACTTAACTCTCCCGACAATCGCACCACTATCACAGTTTCCATCGGAGAACAGATCGCCTGGTCGGTTATGCACGATGACATTGAGGTCATCGCACCTTCAACCATTTCAATGGAAATAGAGAGCGCCGATGGCAGCAAAACCTTCATCTGGGGCGATGACAGCAGACTAAGGAAAGTGAGTCGCACCACATCCAACCGCACAATCGCCTCGCCGATATATAAAACATCAAGCGTACAAGAGCACTACAACCAGATGGAGCTCACCTTCCGCCAGGACTTCGGAATCATCTTCAGGGCTTATGACGACGGGGTTTCCTATCGTTTCTACGGCACCAAACTTAGGGAGGGTGACAAGGTGAAGGCAGAACTTGCAGAGTTCAATTTTGGGAAAGACCGTACCGCATACATTCCCTACAGCACCGGTAATCCTAACCCTTACCAGACATCTTTTGAAAACAGATACGAAATAACGCACCTAAGTGGCTTCAACGATAATAATATCGCTTTCTCACCGCTACTGATCTGCCTCGACAGCGACTGCAAGGCAGTAATCACCGAATCGGATATTGAGAGTTACCCGGGGATGTTCCTTGAAAAAAGCGGAGAGCATTCACTCAGAGGACGCTTTGCCCCCATCCCCTCAGCTATAGAGGTACATCCTACCAGATGTCAGGAGCGCCCCACCGCCTATTCTGATATTCTGGCGGTAATCCGCAACAATAGCAGCAAAAAGAGCCCCAGGTACTTTCCGTGGAGAATGATAGCTATCTCTGACAAGGATACAGAGCTTCCGGAAAATCATTTGGTATGGCTGCTTGCCTCTGAGAGTCGTATAGGGGATCTTTCCTGGATCAAGCCCGGTAAGGTGGCCTGGGATTGGTGGAATAATTGGGGAGTGACCGGAGTGGACTTCGAGGTGGGCATCAATACTGCGACCTACAAACACTTTATAGACTTCGCCTCAGCCAACGGCATCGAGTATGTGATCCTGGACGAGGGATGGTCACCCTCACGAGATGGTGATATAATGAAGATCATCCCGGATATAGATCTCAAGGAGCTCGTCAGCTATGGTAAGGAGCGCAATGTGGATCTTATACTCTGGGCAGTAGCCTATACACTCGACAAGAAATTGGAAGAGGCTTGTAAGCACTATTCTGAGATGGGCATCAAGGGATTCAAAGTGGACTTTATGGACAGGGATGATCAGGAAGTAGTGGAGTTAAATTACCGTATTGCAGAGGTGGCCGCAAAATACAAGATGCTTATCAATTTTCACGGTATGTACAAGCCCGCGGGCCTAAACCGCACCTGGCCAAATGTGATAAACTTTGAGGGAGTCTGGGGACTCGAGCAGATGAAGTGGAGTAAAGAGGATATGGTCTCATACGATGTCACCTTCCCCTACATCAGGATGCTCTCCGGTCCGGTGGATTACACCCAGGGAGCAATGCGAAACGCAATTCGCAGCGACTATGCCCCCAACTACAACAATCCGATGAGCCAGGGAACGCGTGCCCGCCAGGTGGCCGAGTATATAATCTTCGATTCACCGCTGGTAATGCTTTGCGACAACCCTACCATATACACCAAAGAGCAGGAAACCACAGATTTTATCACTTCGATCCCTACTGTATGGGATGAAACCCGTGTGATTCAGGGAGAGTTGGGTAAATATATAGTTACCGCTCGACGAAGCGGAGGAACATGGTATATCGGGGGTATAACCGACTGGGAAGCAAGGGAGATCACTCTCGATATGAGCTTTCTACTCAAGGGCGGCAAAAGCGCCGGAAAAGGTACCATAACCCTATTCCGGGACGGTCCAAATGCCCACCGTTCAGCCCACGACTATACAATTGACACCCTCAATGTAGTTGATTATATTGCTCGCAAAAGCACTCCCCTCATCATCCATCTTGCCCCTGGTGGAGGCTTCGCAATGGTGGTGGAGTAAAAGCACTCATGCACCTTGGAATGGTGTTTAAAGGCAGTTTTTAGGTGAATACTACTTTTTTTTGCAAAATATTACTTTTATCCATACCTTTGCACCTCTGGATTCGCTAGCTCAGCAGGTAGAGCACATCCCTTTTAAGGATGGGGTCCTGGGTTCGAGCCCCAGGCGGATCACGGATAGAGGCGGCCTTTGGTCGCCTCTATTTAGTTTTGAGTTCCGAGTTTTAAGTTATGAGTTAGTTTATAATAATTAGTATTAAGTAAATACCATATACTCAAAACTACAAGCTCCATAGTACACACTCAGAGCTTAACCTGCACCTCGTACCACGCAACCCGTACCACTACATACTACACACTACACACTCATAACTATAACTATAACTATACTATCTCCCCTCCTTTTGATGGTTCCATTGGGGAACCAAAGCATCGCAGAAGCGCTGCCTTCAGCTTCGCTGAATTAGAATGCTGGCCATTGGTCGCCTCTATTTAGTTATGAGTTTCGAATTTCAAGTTCTGAGTAAGTTTATAGTAGTTAATGTAACACAAAAATCTTATTTTTGTACATGAATCTGAAGATGAGATTAAAGTTAAAAAATGACCAAACATCAAACAGTTACCCACCCGCTCCGTCCTCTTTTTCGAGCCGATTCCAGAATCTTGATTTTGGGTTCTTTTCCCTCTGTCAAAACCAGAGAATATGGTTTCTTTTACGGGCATCCGCAAAATCGCTTTTGGATATTGCTTGAGCGGATTTTTGGTGTGAAACTTAGCACGGATATTGAAGAAAGAAAGGCCTTTCTTTTACAGCATCATCTAGCCTTATACGATGTCATCTACCGGTGTGATATCATCGGCTCAAGCGATGCCAGCATTCAAAACGCAGTTCCCTCGGATTTAAGTCCTATTTTTAAAGAAGCGGATATAAAGCAGATTTTCTGCAACGGTGGGACCGCTTATCGCTATTATAAAAAGTATCAGGAACAGCAAACCGGATTTAAAGCCATTAAACTGCCCTCTACAAGTCCTGCCAATGCAAGATCTTCTATGGATGATTTGTATAACCGCTGGAAAATAATTAAAGAATTTAATTATAAATAGTAGATGATGATAGAGAGTAATCGGGTGAAAAAGGCAATAATACTTTATAAATCAATATCAGGACCAAGATTTAGAACCATCGTTATATCTGAAAAAACAAAACAACGAAATAAAACAAATCATGAAAACAACAAAGAAAATCATTATCATGCTCGCGCTGTTTGCTATGACAGTAGCCGGAGCAACTTTCTGTGGCACTGCACAACAAAAAGTAAATGTTAAAACCCTGTTTGATATGCTTCCTGAGGAAGTACTCCCAGAATATGTGTCGTTGGGGGAATTAAGTCGGGATGAGTATATTTGCGAATGCGATTATGAAAACGGCTACCTGGAATTGGCCGGCGGCAACTTTGCATGGCAAATGTGTTATTGGAATTTGAAGGATGGCCGGAAATTGGTTGCAACAAATGACCAAACTGACTTCGGCTCGACTATTCACATATTCTTTTATGAAAATGGGCAACTCATAGAAGATGCAAGTTACAAATTAGGCGGAGAACAAACCTATACATTGGAAGATCTTGTAGATATTTCGCAGCTTAGACCTGAGGTGCTTGAACAAGCAAAAGCTGCGTTTGAGACCGGAAATTATAAGCTCTATTTTGAGTTGCCACACAAAGGAACTTCGTTAACATTATGGTTGAACGTTTATTCGTTGATGGGAGAGCACTATGCAATTCCGGAAGAAGCTTTACAGAAAATTACAATAGATTGGAAAAATGAGGAATGGGTAAGACAATAAAATATCAATGAAAACAAAACTGATTATTATGACATTAGCACTCCTCTCCTCTCTCGGATGCACAAACACACAGACAAAAGAATTGTCATCCGTGTCATACCACCGTTCCGGTATGCGTTTTGATGACTGTACCGATATTAGGGTTAATAAAACTGCGGACACCTATACCCTGGTTTTTGAAACAGGTCGCGACGAGAACAATACGATAAGTTTTGAGATAGAGAAAAGCGACTTTGATGAGTTGGCAACTATTGTTTTCGGTATGAGTAAACCACGCAAAGAACGCCATGTTTATGTACGTGATTTAATGAAATCCCTTCAGGTATCATTTATTAAAAACGGCAAAACTGTTTATCTAAATTATTCTATCAATCAACGCAAAAACAAAAAAACTGCGGAATTGGAGAAACAAGCAGTTGATTTGATGTATAAGTGGATTGACAGGTACAAGAAACAATTCGAAATTCGCTTTAATTACAGCAAGGGTATTGCTACGCCTACGGAAATCGTCGCTCATGCTGAACCTGCCGATCTGGTGGAAGATCTGGGCGTCTTCACAGAACGCCTTGACCCTGATAGCGATATTCAATGTGGAGGAAGAAATGACTATTCCCATCGCTGGCGAGCCTTAAAACCCGGTATAGTTACCGTTTGGCTCCATGAAGTGAGTTTAGGAGACGATGTCGTCAGTAATTTTACAAAAGACTACGAACCTTCTGCCTGCTATATCATCGACGAAAACCTGCATGTGCGTTATTCTAAAGAGGAAACGCTAGCAGCGCAGGAAAGATTTAAAAAGCAAAAAAAATACAATAGGAGAACAGAGTAATGCTTTTATTAGGAGTAGGAGAAGAACGAGGGAGGCTTATGTCAACATTTAATCTGACCTATCCGGTCGGATGGGACAAGATCTGCAAAGCTGTAAGTATGGCTTACGGGTATTACGATAAGGTAGAAGTTTTAGTAGATAACGAAGTAATCGACATTTCCTCAGCAGAGGAGATTCTGACACTCGAGGAAGCCGGGACAATGACAATTCGTGGTATATCAACAATAATCAAAGCCCCGGTTATGATAACTTTTTTTAATCAGCTTCAAACCGTAAATGTTGCTGTGCCGTGTATGGCAGGAGAATTTGAGAAGGCTGATTATCAGAAGTTCAACATGTCGTTGGGACAATATATGGACAGCTTGGAGTTAGCGATGTATCGTTGATTTACAACTATAACCTAAGGCAGAAAAGCAGAAACAACGTTAATATTTATTTGATAACAATATGAAAATCAAAAAGTTATTTTTAGTTATTGTCGTTATTTGCTTATCTAACTCAATGTATGGGCAAACTAATCAAAGTGTAGAAAAAACTGTACGGGAAATAAGGAAAGAGTATAATCTTGTAAAGTCACAAATAGCTACCCTGGAGAAGGATGGCTATGCAGGTGAACTATTTTGCCTGCACACTATTGACAATAAGTATGGAAAATCCTATCCGGGGGTTGGAGTCTATCGGGGGGAATTATTTTTTTACTACGAAGCAGAGGGAGGCTGTCCGCCAATTTTGCGTATGGTTATAGAGAAAGTGAATTCGGCAGGAAAAACAATTTACTTTGAAGCCCTTTACAGCAAGGAAAGTGAAGTATTGTTTGTTTTTGAAAAAAACGAGTACGACAACAATATTGCCAAACGCTTTTATTTTAGAGATGGTTCTATTGTTAAATACAGCGAAAATAATGTGGATATACAATTGGATACCATATCGGATGAGACTATTTGGATATACCGTGCTGCTTCAGCTCACAAGACAAGATTTGATCTCTTTTTTGAAGTAGAATAAACAATTAAAATCATTTAAAAATTATAAGACCATGAAAACTGCTAGGAAAAACTTGATCATGCTTGCGCTGCTCTTTATGACGGTGATTGTAGCAACATCATGTGCAAATGCACAGAAAGAAGTAGATATAAAAGCACTCTTCGATTTGATGCCTGCTGAGGCTTTTATTATGACAGACTGGGAGACGCCTGCCGAGTTGGAAGAATATATGGCGGTATGCGACAATGAGAACAGATACCTCAGATTGGAGTTTGAAGACCAGGTCAGTTGGGAAATGTGCTATTGGAACCTGGAAGATGGCAACAAACTTATTGCTGTCGGCTATGTCGGAGGATTCAGTTATTTTCTTTACAGCAATGGAGAAATAACTTCCACAACAGATTTTGGAGTAGAAGAGATGCGCCGTTCAGTTGAAAACAGCATCGCAATGAATCCTTATGACAATTGGATTGACTTCTATGTCCCTCGCCACGGGACTACTGTTTACATCTCTATCAATCGTCAGGATTTGATGATTTACAAATGGGAAAATGAGCAGTTTATTCAAATAAGAGATTATCCCACCCAAAACAACACTCACCAGGGACTTGTTGAAGGCTTTGCTTCTGCACTTATAAGTGCCGATGCAGACCGTTGCTTACAATATGTTGATCCAAGTTATGCTGCATATCAATGTATGGATTTTTTTGAGGGAAATATAGAAGAATTTATATGCGACTTAATTGCAGGCGAAAATGAACAAGGCTCCATAAAACCTGCAAAACTGAGCGATATCAAAACAGCAACCTACTGCTACACTCCCGAAGACGGATTTGCCAATCACATTATTCTTATCGAACTCAATGACGGACGCTCCTACACCTGTTACCCTAGTCTGGTAACGGTTGAGATTTTCGAAATGCGTGAAAATGGAGAGAATGGAGAACTAATCACAAGAATCCCCTATATCATCGACGGACTGGGATAAGAAATAGAGACATTGTTACCAGCAAAAAAGTCATGTCAGAATAGCATTCACTCACCGAGACATCCTTGGTTGCTGAGCTTTAGTGTTCTGACATAGTTTGTGCTATACCAAAAAAACACGCCGCAAACAGTTGTTTACGGCGTATTTTTAAATTGTTCTATATTCTATTTTGTGGTTTTCAAATTAGCCCACACTTCGACGCTATCACTGTTTTTAAGATAGAACTGTATGGTGTAATATTCGTTACTAGTGCTCTTTGTAGAAGCAGATGAGGCATTAGAATGCCTTGAAAATTGCACTATACCATTCACAATATTACTACTAGAAAACTCAATGCTTCCCCAGTCGTCATAAGATCCTGCTTCTGTATTTTGTACCCTTCCCTAAAAATGTAAGCTTCCCCTTTTTAGGACAGCTTGCAATTAGACTGCTAATATAGTGTTTTTATTTTTTTGCGCATGATGTTATAGTAGT
>JGI24712J26585_10000303_pt1 | contig 42403 bp, 29 predicted proteins | sample BioPla3DNA2_FD_26585 | JGI IMG/M metagenome (IMG submission 26585)
CTCTCATAGCCACTTGAAAAGGAGTTTTCTCCAACTGAATCGACACTTACTACATATAAGCGTCCTGCCATAAAGGCATTTTTTTGTGGATACCACAATACTCGGTTTTGATTGGTAATGGTATCTGGTACTGTAGATGTGTTTATATCAAAATAGTTTTTACCCTCACCTTTTGCGGTTGAGCGTCCTCCTACTGTAAAACGTCCACTGCTGCCGTCGCCTGTTTCTTCGCTAACATATATTTTTGTGCTATCAACTGTGGCAACAAAGATGTTTTTTACTGGAAGCCCTTTACCTGAAGAGAGTCCACCAATAGCGAAACCACCTTTCCCAGCTTTAGTAGAATCGGTGCTTATGTATATACGTGCGCTATCCCGGTCTATGAAAAACAGGTCTTGAGTAACCTCCTTACCTGAAGAGAGTCCTCCGATAGCAAATCCTCCCTTCCCTGCTTTGCCTTGATTTTCGCGCAACAGAACTCTTACACTGTCGGGTGTAACTCTAAAGAACTTATTGTCGTTATTTTTGTATGAAGATAGTCCACCAATAGCAAAGCCACCTTTTCCGGCCTTGGCATTGTTGGTATCGTCAACATTAATTCGTACACCCGCTTGATATACACCAAAAACCACTTGTCCCAATTTGTTTTTAACTTCAAATATTGGATCATTATCTCCGGCTGTAGAATCGCTTATTACTTCTACGTTTGGGTTTACGTTAAATGATTTTACGTCTGTTAATTGTGAGTCTCCTGACCATACAGCTATTTTTCCTGCAGTTCCTGTTCCCGTAACGGCATTTGTTGCATGCAAAGCATAAGGAACAGCCATAATAGGAGATGTTCCCATAGAAACAAAATTGTTATCAACCTTTAACTCAATGCTAATCAATATTGTTTCGCTCTCCCATGGTATGTCAGTAAAGTTGCCTGATAAAGCCTCGCCCTGCCCTATTACTAAACTAACTATACCAAAATTGTTGGTAGTACTGTTTTGTGTTTCAGAGTAATATACGGTATTGCTGCTTTGCCCAATGAGGCTTATACGTAAAGTAACCTCTTGATTTTGAAGCGTAGCACCATCTTGTTTTTGTATGGCCGCCTGATAATTAAACCCTTGTTGTGCTGTTGCTGTTGCAAACATTGTTGTGCTTAACAGCAATGATAAAAACAAATGTTTCATATAATTAGAAGTTAGAAATTTGAAGTTTATTTTCGCAGATATTGAGATATTTAGATGCAAAAAGACTTTGTAAAAATATAGGAAACTATATCGTTTGAAGTGGCTAAACAACAAAAATTAGTGGCTAAACAACAAAACACCTAATTTGATAAGTTTTTTTGTTTCCAAACAGAGGGTTGAACTCCCTCTTTGGCTTTAAACTGACGAAAAAATGTGCTTGTATCAGCATAGCCCAGACGAGAGGCAAGCTCTGTCATTGTTATTTTTGAATCGTCAGTTATGATAAGCTTTGCCTCCTCTATTCTCAAAATATTAATCCACTGACGGAATGTAATACCCTTTTCAGTGTTGAAGTAGGATGATATGTAAGTGCGATTTGTGCCCAAGAACTTAGCCAAGTCGTCCATTGTAATGCCCGACTTTAAAAAATGCTTTTCTGCTATCCATTGCTCTATAGATGTATCACTATTGGTATGAAGCATATCTTNGTAACTCGTGAGTCCAGTCACGGTGTTAGGTGCCGAAAACGATTGTTCATATTTGGTTTTTTCAGTCATTGGCATTTCTATTATTTCGAACTGCCATGGATAGTTAAGAAGCCTTATACCGAAAAATGTGTAAAAACAGAGCGATGTTAGATTGAAAATAGTTTCGTTAACAACACTACAATAATAAGTAACAAACAAGGCAAACGTCCCTATAAAAAGAGCAGCAAAAAAGGCTACTTTAATCCAATGCATGCGGGCCGTAACATCGTCTGAATAGAAGTTATCCATGATAATTCTGAATTGACGAAAGTGGCGCAAAAAACGAACAGTAAAATAGCCAAGGGCTATAAAATATATCACAGTAAGTACAAACACAACTGCTTCTGTTGCCTTTTTAGGTAGTAGTAAATAGCTTAATATGGCTACGGTTATGTAAATAACCAATGCAACTACCTGATATTTAACTATTTTAGAATTAATCTTTTTGGTGTCAAGAAGAAGCATAGTCGAATGAGTAAAGATAAACGCTTGCGTTATTGCAACTGTCAGGTTTATAACTTGCGAAAACAATATATCTCGGGAACCGACGATTGTTGTACCACTTAACTGCACCAATAATTCTGGTAACGAGCCAACAGCAACTGCCAAATATGCCACTGTTAATATTCGTTTTACGATACGATAATTTCGCAACGTAGCCTTATTTTCATTAAATTGCGTAAGAAAAAGCAATCCAAAAATAGAAGTCGCGATAAACAGTGCTGTAAGTGAATTATAATATATTAAAGTGCTCATCGAACTATCATNTGTTTCTAAATCCTGTANGCTACTTTCAATACTTTTATCAATCTAAATACAAAAATAAAAAAATGAGTTGTAGTTTTAAATTTTACCAACAAAATTTATTATCAAAAAACATTATCTTTGTTTTTTGTATTATGCAGATTAACAATAATCTAAACTACTTGTAAATGAAAAAGATACTTATAGCATTTCTAATTTTCACATCAATTTCAGTCTATTCACAAGAGAAAAAACTCTCTTTTGGTATAGATATTATTCCTTCAGTAAACTGGACAGCTACTAATACCAAAGATGCTAAAAACGACGGTGTTTCTGCTGGAATATCTTATGGGGCAAATCTTACAGCATTAAGAGGACAAAATTGGGGCTTTCTTACAGGCGTTCGAATGTCACACCTGAATTTTAATGTTAAATACAACTATCTGTTTGGTTTCCAAACATATGACTCGCTCTATTCTTCCATAAGTGCGGGCTCTTCTGTAGAATACAAAATGCAACAAATAGAGGTCCCGCTTGGTTTTTCATTTCGTTCACGTGAAATAGGATACACAACCATAACAGGTGAAGTTGGTGTTATACCTGCTTACTGCATTAAAACAAAAGTTAATATCAACAGCGCTAATATTAGTAGAGAAACTGCAAAAAATGAAATATCAATGTTTTCAGCCGGATACTTTCTAGGAGGAGGAGTATTATATAGCTTGGGTGGCAGTACTGCTATTAAAGCAATGCTTTCATTTTCAAGTGGTTTGACAGATTTAACTACTGATAAAAACAGCAAAGAAGATCACGTTTACTATTACAGATTAGGCTTAACTTTAGGGATAATTTTTTAATTGCCAATAGCTTATTATTAAGCAATAGTAACTAACAAAATCTTAATAACGGGACATAATTGTCAAGATTTTACTTTAGAACAGATTAATAACAACAATATGAAGATTGTTTTATCACAAATAAATACTCATGTTGGAAATTTTGAGTTGAACACTCAAAAAATAATCGAAGCTATCGAAAATGCTAAGATAAAAAAAGCTGATTTGGTTATTTTTCCAGAGCTATCTGTTTGCGGGTATCCTCCCAAAGATTTACTAAAAAGCAGGGGATTCATAGAAAAGTCTCAAAAAGCAATAAACGATATTTTACTACATACTACAAATATTGCTGCAATTATTGGTGCTCCTTCAATATCCAACAGTAAAAAAGATAACAAAAGACTATATAACTCCGCTTATGTTTTAGACAACGGCATAATAAAACACATAATACACAAAACTGCTCTTTCAAATTATGATGTATTTGATGGGTGCCGATATTTTAACTCAAACAAAAATTTTAATATTGTTGATATAAAAGGAATTCCAATTGCTATTACAATAAGTGATGACATTTCATGCGGTATGTCTTTATTCGACCCTTACAGAAATATAGAACACTGTACAAACAATCCGCTTGAAGAATTAAAGAAGTTAAATCCTTCACTTATAGTAAATATTTCGGCAAAGCCATTTTCGTATTTACAGGAAAACAGAAAAATAGAGATGTTTCGACAAATAGTTTCAAAATACAACATTCCGCTGATAAACGTAAACTTAGTTGGAGGTAATGGCGACTTGATTTTTAATGGAGAGTCATTAGTTTTAAATCAAGATTTAAAAGTTGCGGCACAGTTAAAGAGTTTCTCGGAGGATACACTAATTTTTGATTTTTCGAATATCCACAAAACCATTATAACACCCTCCCTCCAAACAGATTCTTTAATAAAAATCAAAGAGGCTTTAATTTTAGGTATCAGAGATTTTTTTGCTAAGAACAGTTTTTCTAAAGCCTTGATTGGACTCTCTGGTGGCTTAGATTCAGCTGTTGTGGCTGCTTTGGCAACAGAGGCTTTGGGTAATAATAATGTTATTGGAGTGTTGATGCCTTCGGAATTTAGTTCCGACCATTCGGTTGTAGATGCAATGCAACTGGCAAAAAATTTGGATATTGAATATCATCAAATACATATAAACTCACTTTTTGACAGTTATCGCAAAACCTTGCAACCAATTTTCAGAGATTTACCTTTTGGGCTAGCCGAAGAAAATCTGCAAGCACGTATTAGAGGGACATTATTAATGGCTATCAGCAATAAATTTGGACACATAGTTTTAAATTGCAGTAATAAAAGTGAATTTGCAGTCGGATATTCAACCATGTACGGCGATTCGGTCGGGGCGATATCAGTTATCGGAGATGTTTACAAAACTGACGTCTATTCGTTGGCGAAACTAATTAACTTTAAACAAACAATAATTCCAAACAATATCATAACAAAGCCACCATCGGCAGAATTACGCCCCAATCAAAAGGATACTGATAGTTTACCTGATTACGATGTGTTAGATAAAATTTTGTTCAATTATATTGAGAAGCAAATGTCTGAGTATGATATTGTTGATTTAGGTTTTGACGCAGATGTTGTAAAAAAGGTAATTCGATTGGTAAACAGTTCGGAATACAAGCGTTTGCAAGCTCCTCCAATACTTCGGGTATCTTCCAAAGCTTTTGGCTTCGGACGCAGGTTTCCTATTGTATCAAAACTAGATTAGTCCTCCTATCTAGCTATTAGTTTTTACTACCATAAGCCAAGTCCCCTGCATCGCCTAATCCGGGCACTATATAAGATTTTGATGTGAGTTCATCGTCAACAACTCCAACCCAAAGAGTTACATTTTTGTTACTTAAGTGTCGTTGAACATACTCGACTCCCTCTTTCGAGGCGATTATTGCAGCAATATGAACATGCAACGGTGTTCCACTTTTCAATAACGCATTATAAGACAAAACCATACTAGCGCCGGTAGCAAGCATAGCATCGCATAAAATCACGGTCTTACCATCAAGCGAGGGTGTAGATATGTGCTCAAAGCTGATTGTAAAAGAACCGTCTGGCTCGTAAGACCTATAGGCTGATATAAAAGCGTTCTCGGCTTTGTCAAAAATATCTAACATACCTTGATGTTGCGGTAATCCAGCCCTTAATATTGTTGCAAGAACTGGCTGCGCTTTTAAAACAGGAACTGAAGCCTGTCCTAAAGATGTTTGTGTCATGCGGTCGGTATATTCCAATGTTTTGCTTATTTCATAAGCCATAATACTGCCTATACGTCTCATATTATTTCTAAAGCGCATGCTATCTTTTTGAATATCAATATCTCGCAATTCTGCCATATATTGATTAAATACCGAGCTATAAGAGCATAAAAGTTTTATTTCCATAATTTTCTGAACTAAAGTTTACATTAATTCCTATAACAAGTTTTTTTCTGAGAAACTAACAAAAGTACTGTCAGTTACTATTATATGATCGTGTAAAACAATGTCTAACGTTTGCGCTGCCGATTTAATTCGTTGTGTTATTTTTTTGTCAGGTTCGCTAATTACTGTGCTACCTGATGGGTGATTATGACAAACTATTATTGATACAGCATTATCAGCCAACACTCTTTGAAAGATAACTCTTAAATCAACAGTTGTTGAAGTGAGCCCTCCTTGCGAAATCTTATACTTCGATATTATTTGGTTTGATGCGGATAGACACAATATCCAAAACTCCTCATGTTTAACTCCTATTAATGTTGGGAGAATTGCTCTGTAGGCATCTTCGGGGGAGTGTACAAATGTTGGAGTTTTCTCGCCTTTTGAGGCTACATAACGTCTTGCCAATTCAATAGCTGCCATTATGGTAACCGATTTTGCTTCTCCTACTCCTTTAAATTTCTGTAAATCAGCAATTGATGCTCCGAAAAACTCTGACAAATCATCGTTGTAAGCTTTCATTATCCGCTTTGACAAATCAACAGCACTCTCTGTGATACTTCCTGAACCTAATAAAATTGCCAACAACTCGGCATTGCTGAGTTCTCTACTTCCTTTTAATAGGAGTTTCTCACGCGGTCTATCTTCGAGTGCCCATTGATTAATTGACAATTTTTTGGAGTTGCTCATGTAAAAGAGTAGGTTTAATTTCCCAAAGCTACAAAAAAAGGGATAACTAAACAGTTATCCCTTTGAAATTTATTGTATATCTATTACAGTTTATTTACAAACAGAGTCAATTTCGACTTTAAGTTCGAAGCTTTATTGTCGTGTATAATGCCTCTTTTTGACAAACGGTCAACAAGCGATACAACTTTTGGTAGAGCTTCTTGTGCTTCTTTCTTGTCTGTCATGGCACGTAATTTTTTAATTGCATTACGTGTAGTTCTTGCATAGTAGCGATTATACAATCTTCTTCTTTCAGTCTGACGAACTCTTTTCTTAGCTGACTTATGATTTGCCATAATACTTTTCTCCTTAATATGTTGAATTTGTAGCCCGTAGGGGAATCGAACCCCTGCTACCAGAATGAAAATCTGGCGTCCTAACCGCTAGACGAACGGGCCTTGCTTTTTTAAGAAACACTACTTTGTTTCTTTTGCGGTTGCAAAGGTAGTTATATTTTCCTGGTTACAAAATTTTTTTACACTTTTTTTCTCATAAAATAGCGGTGTTCAATTAATAAAGTCCAATGAACAATTACTAGTAATTGGTTGTAATTTGAATATAGACTATTCGCTTTTCTTTAAAAAACTCTTCTTTAAAGAAGTCTGTAATTTCGTAAATTTCGCTGTATTGCTTGATTTTATCGAGTTCATGTCTAAAATCTCCTCCTTTAAGATATAGTATTCCGTTGGGAATTGAATTTCTGTCACGCGGTGAGAGCAAATGTTGTGTAAATCCAATAAATTGCGGAATATCTGTTACTGCTCTGCTAACAACAAAATCGAATTTCTTTTTGATGTTTTCGGAACGTGATTGTACAGCTGTAACATTATTTAGCCCTAACTCCTTAGCAACCTCTTTTACTACGGTTATTTTTTTCCCTATACTATCAATCAGATGGAACCCAACATTGGGAAACATTATAGCAAGCGGTATCCCCGGGAAGCCTCCGCCTGTGCCAACATCAATAATTTTAGTGCCGTTAACGAATTTGATAAGCTTGGCTATTGATAGTGAATGAAGTACATGTCGTTCGTATAGGTTTTCTATATCTTTTCTTGAGATAACATTAATCTTCTCGTTCCAATCGGTGTAGAGTGGCTGCAGTTGCTTAAACTGCTCAATTTGAACGGGTTGTAAATCGGGAAAATAGTTTAAAATCTGGTTCATCAAATACTCTGTTTTTTATCGCGAAGTATGTTGTATAAAAGTTCCTTAGCTCTAAATAGTTGAGCTTTAACGGTTCCTATGGGCATATTCATTATTTCGGCAATCTCTTCATAACTGTGCTCTTCAAAATATCTTAACTCTATTAGCTTGCTATACTTGGGTTTTAACTCTTTAACAATAGAACGTAAGATATTTGCCTTTTGTTTGTTTATCAGTAAGCCTTCGGGGTTTAAATCTGGTGTTTCGACCTGTATATATCTGTGATTTCCATCTTCCCATCTGTCATCTTGGCTCACTCCAGCAATTCGGGTATGCTCTTTTTTACGGCGTATAAAATCAATACAATGGTTAGAAGCGATTCTGAATAACCAAGTGCTAAAAGCATAGTACGGAGAATATTTGTCGATATTTTGGAAAACTTTTGCAAATGTTTCGATGGTTAAATCTTCCGCATCTGTCTGATTATTAACCATTTTACAGAGCATAAAATAGACAGAATCCTTGTATCGTCTTAACAAAATGGCAAACGCTTTTTCATCGCCCTTTTGAACTTGCAAAACCAGCTCGTAATCTTCTCGTGCCCTTTGTGACAAACCGGGATTTATCTCCATGGAATTGACCTTTTTCTGAATCTGTTTGACAACATCATTCCAAAGGTAAATAGTGGTAAGATAATATCGAAAATAGGTGCCAATAACCAAATTCCTTTCTCGTTTAACTTCCTCATATTGAGCTTTAGAATGGTCATAAATACGATAAATCGTAGCAAAGAGAGTGCCAATGCTACTAAACACCATTCTTCCACGAAATACAATGGTATTGGTGCAAACCAAACAATCAAACGAGTAAAAGGCTCGAATGCCAACAGGAACTTGTCTCTTTTTTTATACATTGCCGATGCACGCAAATGACGACCTTTTTGATTTCTCCATCTTTTAAAGGTTTCAGGCGCTTTTGATATTGTATGTGCATCAGGGTGTATTTCAATTGTACAATTATTTCTGTTGGCAGCAGCGTTAATCAATAGATCATCATCTCCAGATTCAATATGAGAGTGTTTCGAAAATCCTCCTTGAGCATCATATACGCTTCGCTTATATGCCAAGTTTCTGCCCACTCCCATATATGGAAGTCCCGACAAAGCCATACCAAGATATTGTTGCCCAATAAAGAATGTGTCATATCTAATGATACGGTTGAGAAATCCTTTTTGTGGCTTATATTTACCATAGCCAAGCACTATATCGTAACCTGCATTAAAATGATATGCCATTCTTGTAATCCAATTTTGCGAAGCTGGATAACAATCTGCATCGGTTAGTAATAATTTATCACTTTTTGCACCTTTAATGCCAACTGTCAGCGCAAGTTTTTTCCCGTGGGTAAATTTATCATCTTTAACTATCACTGTGTATCTCAAACAACTGTACTCTTTTACAAGATTTTTCATCAAATCAAGTGAGCCGTCAATGCAAGCATCGAGAATTATGAAAACCTCGTAATTTGAATAGTTTTGCGATACGAGTTTGGGAAGATTATCAATTAAATTCTGCTCCTCGTTACGAGCACAAATTACCACAGAAACATCTCTGTTTATATCTTCAGTTTTTTTGTGCCTATGTAGTGTTACTCTGAAATAGACAAAAAAGTAGTAAATAAGCTGAATAAAGACAGCCACAGCGACAATAAAGAACAAATAGAGGCTCCAGTTTTGCGTAAGTAGCTGTTTATTAATATTTAATAAGTCGAACATAATTCCTGTGAATTAATTTACAATTTTATCAAAGATTTTTGAAGTTACAAAGCAAAATTGCATTCAATAATTAATAACGAAGTATCTTTGTTTATCTAATAAAATATTACTTTACTAAAAAACAACGTATGATCTTTTTTGACACACCTATCAGCTATTTCAAATTTGAAAACCTTAGCAAGTTCTCAGACCGAATTGTCCATTTTATTACAACACGAAACCATTTGAATGACAACAACTTCAGCATCGGACTTAATGATTTCATACCCAACAATAAGGTTATAGACAACAGAAAGGCACTTGCTAATCAATTTAATTTAGAACTGAACAACTTTGTTTTTGCAAATCAAATACATAGCGACAAAATAGCATTAATAACTGATATTCACAAGGGTTTAGGAACAATTAACCGCGAAACTGCAATTGCCGACACCGATGCTATGATTACCCATTACCCGAATATCTGCATTATGTCTCAATCAGCCGATTGTGTTCCTATTCTTTTTTACGATCCTGTGAAAAACGTTATAGCTGCAGCCCACGCTGGATGGAAAGGGACAATTGCCAGAATTGCCGAAAATGTGGTAAAATATTTCGTTGAAAAATATAACTCCAATCCTTCAGATTTAGTTGTCGGAATTGGTCCTTGCATTGGAACGTGTTGCTACGAAGTTGGAGAGGAAGTGATTGAACAAGCCAAATCATCGTTAAAAAATGCAGATGGGTTATTTACTGTAATCCCAAAATTTAAAAACCCTGTATTTGACTTAGTAAAAGCTAATTACAATATTTTGATAGAATTGGGCTTGAACCCCAAAAACATTGAAACAGCCAATATTTGCACAAAGTGCAATAACGAGATGTTTTTCTCTGCACGTGCAGGCGATAGGGGGCGCTTTGGAGCATTCATATTGCTACGCTGAAAATTTAAATTTAGAATTGGTAATTGTAAATGGCGTTTCGACACTTCGCTAGTTATTGAGATAGTTGCACACTTTACAAACATTTAACTACTGATATTGAACCATTAAGAAGTTAAGGTATATTAAGAAGAGGAGACGGAGCATGCTCCGTCTCTACAACACCTTAACATTCAGTTTATTATTCATTGCACACTACGGCTACGCTAAGTGTATCGCACTGTTAATTGCACATTGTTAATTGCTAATTGCTTTCAGCTTTTAACTTTTTTTCGTAGGTTTGGGCTTTTAATTTTTGAAATGTAGTTAAACACAAAATCAATTTTAATATGTCAGACGAACAAACCGAAAAAATCAAGGGTCTTCCCGACAATGCTTACACCGAGTTGAAGGAAGGTGAAGAGTATCAACCCGTAATGTCGCCCTATAAAGATGTACCTGAGGTAAACTTATGGTCGGTATCCATAGGGCTTTTAATGGCTATTCTGTTTTCTGCAGCGGCAGCTTATCTGGGATTAAAAATCGGACAAGTGTTCGAAGCAGCTATCCCAATTGCAATTATTGCTGTGGGATTGTCAACAGCATTTAAACGCAAAGGCTCTTTGGGGGAAAACGTTATTATTCAGAGTATTGGAGCCAGTTCGGGCGTTATTGTTGCTGGTGCAATTTTCACATTGCCTGCCCTTTATATTTTGGGTTTGAACGCCGAGTTTTACAAAGTGTTTCTATCATCGCTTATTGGAGGTGTTTTAGGTATTCTTTTTTTAATTCCATTCCGCAAGTACTTTGTTTCCGATATGCACGGAAAACTTCCTTTCCCCGAAGCCACCGCCACAACTGAGGTGCTTATTTCGGGCGAAAAAGGTGGAAGCCAAGCTAAGTTATTGGTTATCAGTATGCTTATTGGAGGGATTTACGACTTTATAATCGCAACTTTTGGATGGTGGAGCGAGGTTATTACAACCCGCGTAACCGAATTTGGAGCGCAATTAGCAGAAAAAGCAAAATTAGTGTTCAAACTCAATGTTGGTGCAGCAGTTATGGGACTTGGCTATATAATTGGATTACGCTACACAGCCATTATTGCAGCAGGTTCTTTCCTTGCTTGGTTAGTTCTTATTCCAATTATAAGTTATTTGGCTCCTGGAATGACAGTGCCCGTTGGTTTTAATGTTTCGGAGGTACTTTCGACAATGTCAGCCGAAGAGATATTTACTAATTATATACGTCCTGTAGGTATCGGAGGTATTGCTATGGCAGGTATTATTGGCATAATAAATTCATCGAATATAATTAAAAAAGCTTTTGGATTGGCTGCTTCTGAGTTGTTCAAAAAAGATAAATCAGTAGCAAAAGAGGAGCTGCGTACACGTCGTGATATCTCTATGAAGATTATTGCTATCGGTACACTAATTACAATTATTGCAATGTTTATATTCTTCTACTTTGGAATTCTACACAACCTAACACAAACGATTGTAGCTGTTTTGATAGTTATGATAATTGCATTTCTGTTTACCACAGTTGCAGCTAACGCAATTGCAATTGTAGGCTCAAACCCAGTTTCAGGAATGACTTTGATGACATTGATTATTGCTTCAATAGTACTTACATCAGTTGGATTATCGGGAGAATCGGGAATGGTTGCAGCTCTAATAATCGGAGGTGTGGTTTGTACAGCACTATCAATGGCTGGCGGATTTATATCCGACTTAAAAGTTGGATATTGGTTAGGATCATCTCCATACAAACAACAGACATGGAAATTCTTAGGAACTTTGGTTTCTGCCGCTACCGTTGGTGGAGTAATCATTTTATTAAATAAAACTTACGGTTTTACTGGCGAAGGAGCCTTAGTTGCACCACAAGCAAACGCTATGGCAGCTGTGATAGAGCCAATGATGAGCGGAAATCCTGCTCCATGGTTACTTTACGTGGCTGGTGCTTTTCTTGCACTAATTCTGACTTTGATAAAAATTCCTGCATTAGCATTTGCTTTGGGAATGTTCTTGCCCATGGAACTTACAGCACCACTACTTGTTGGTGGTGTGATAGCTCACATTGTATCAACAAGAAGTAAAGATGCTGCTGTGAACAAATCACGCAAAGAGCGCGGAACGCTTATAGCATCAGGATTTATCGCAGGAGGAGCTTTAATGGGAGTTGTTAGCGCAATATTAAAATTTGGTGGTATTGACCTTATCAATGAAGCGTGGGCAAAATCAAACAGCGCCGAAATCCTTGGGTTTGTAATGTTTATAGGACTTTGCGGATATTTAATTTGGGAGTCTTTGAGAGCTAAACCCGAAGTTGAATAAAAAATGCGGTGCCTCATAAGTGCCCAACTGCTGCGTTGCTTTCGATATTCGGGCTCAGTGCCTTGCATTTGGACACTTCTGAGACACCTTGCAACTTTTCAGTTGAATGTTTTTTAACAGCTATTACATTAAAGATTAAACAATTATGATAAATAAACAATCACTTATCGACCGTTTTTTACGGTATGTAAAAATTGATACACAAAGTGACCCTACGGTTACCGACAAATTTCCGAGCACAGAAAAGCAACTTAATCTATCGAACCTCTTGGTTAAAGAACTGAAAGAGATGGGATTATCGGACGTTTCGATTGATAAATATGGATACGTTATGGCTACCATTCCTGCAAACGTCACCCACGAAGTCCCCACAATCGGATTTTTGGCGCACGTTGACACTGCCCCCGATATGTCAGGCAAAGATGTCGCTCCCAGATTTATCGAAAACTACGATGGTAAGGATATCGTACTAAACAAAGAGATGGGCGTAACCCTGTCGGTAAAAGATTTTCCAGAACTAAACAACTATAAAGGTCAAACACTTATCGTAACAGACGGAACAACCCTTTTGGGTGCAGACGATAAAGCCGGAATTGCCGAGATAATGAGTGCTGTGGAGTATATAATGAAAAACAAGGATTTCAAACACGGCACTATCAAAATCGGATTTACTGTTGACGAAGAGGTAGGACGAGGAGTCGATCATTTTAACGTTAAACGCTTTGCCGCCGACTATGCATATACCTTAGATGGTGGAGCAATTGGCGAAATTGAGTACGAAAACTTTAATGCTGCCGGAGCAACAATAACCATACAGGGAAAAAATATCCACCCGGGTTACGCAAAAGACAAGATGATTAACTCAATGCAAGTTGCACACGAGTTTAACGCTATGCTACCGCCTCAACAACGCCCCGAACACACAGCAGGCTACGAGGGATTTTATCATCTGATTGGAATTAATGGAGAAGTTGAAAACACCACGCTACAATATATTGTACGCGACCACGACCGCAACATTTTCGAAGCACGTAAAAAGGCGATGCAGGATATAACAGCCTATCTGAACAATAAGTATGGCGAAAAGGTTGTAACACTCAACCTTACCGACCAATATTACAATATGCGCGAAAAGGTAGAGCCTGTGTATCACGTTGTTGAGCTTGCAACAAAAGCTATGGAAGCGGTAAACGTTAAACCCAAAATAAAACCAATACGTGGTGGCACCGATGGTGCGCGACTGTCGTATATGGGACTCCCCTGCCCTAACCTGTTTGCAGGTGGCGAGAACTTTCACGGACGATATGAATACGTTGCAGTAGAGAGCATGATTAAAGCTACCGAAGTGATATTGAAGATTATTGAGCTTTACGCTAAGAAGTAGTTGTGGCCAATACAAAAATGAGATTGCAAACTTAAAAACCAACTAAAAATGAGAAAGATAGTTTTAGGATTAATAGGATTTTTATTTACAATCTTTTCATCTGGACAAGAATTGACGGTTGATGTAGAAGTTGACACATTGAAAGTTATTAAAACTGTTGAAATACCGACTAAAGAAATATGTTTTGAAATTCCTTATGGAAAAGTATTTATCAGTAAAGCATCTATAATTGAATTATGGGATAATGAACTCGCATTATGGAAGGCTGAACTTGATAAAGCCTCACAAAATAAGGATTGGCAGATTGAGGATTATAAAAAATCAAAGTCGTACCTTGAATTTGTAAAAAGGCAGGAGAGGTTATTTTTAAAATATTTTAGTGACGATCACTATTCCCTAACTCAACAATTTGAGGAACGCAGACCAGAAACAGATACATTGTATCATATGGAGCAACATTTAAAAGAGATTGTTTGCAATCTTCTTAATATTGGTGAATTTGAAGTACATATTGAAAACAAGAGGATTGAAAATGTCATTAAAGCAGAAGTTAGACGATCAACATATTATAATGAGACAATTTCAACGGAATATATAATTAATGATTCAATATATTTTTGGGTTTGTCCGCCGATAATACATTCTGATTTTGATGTAGAACCTGAAGACTTTCATATCTCCAAACCTCCAAAAGATTGATATCAAAAATTAATAAGACACTTGCTACAACACACTACAACTAACAGTGGCATTGATTTCAATAACCACTGTTTTTTGTTCTAACAAATATTATTTTTTAGCATAAAATTTGCAAGATAATTAGTTGATTGTTATTTTTACGCAATCTAAATAAACAATTGAAAAATTGTTACCTTTGCAAAAAAATAAATATGAAGCTTTCGGAATTAAAAACAGGCGAAACGGCAGTTATTGTAAAGATTAGAGGGTACGGCGAATTTCGTCACCGAATTACCGAAATGGGCTTTGTAAAAAGCAAAGAAGTTTATGTGGTTAAACACGCCCCACTCCGCGACCCAATTGAATACAGGGTTATGGGCTACGACGTTTCGCTAAGACACACCGAAGCCGATTTAATAGAAGTAGTCAAGATTGATGAGCCTGGATATCAACAAAAAGCAGGGCAATTCGAAATAATTGACCGTGAAGAACTAAAAAAAGGTCTTGTTAAAAAAGGAAAAAATATTCATGTCGCGTTTGTGGGCAATCCAAATGCTGGAAAAACAACTCTTTTTAATGCGCTCAGTGGCTCTCACGAAAAGGTTGGCAACTACGGTGGTGTTACAGTTGACCTAAAACAGACCGTTTCACACTTTAACGACTACACCATTACATTTGTTGACCTGCCCGGAACTTACAGTCTATCAGCATATTCGCAAGAGGAGATTTTTGTACGCAACTATATTTTTAATAAAAAACCCGATATCGTTGTCAACGTAGTTGATTCGGGCAATTTTGAACGAAACCTATATCTCACCACACAGCTAATCGACATGGACATAAAAGTTATTATGGCTCTGAACATGTACGATGAGATGATCCAAAAGGGTGCAAAGCTCGATAGCCAAAGCCTGTCACAAATGCTTGGTATTCCAATGATACCTACCGTTGGACATAAGGGTAAAGGAATAACTAAACTAATGCAAAAAATAGTCGATGTTTATGAGGATAAAGACCCAATAGTCAGACATATACATATCCACTACGGTGCCGAGGTTGAGAAAGCAATTGAATGTATAGAGCCTTTAATAAATGAAAATAGAGATATTATTGCTCACCGATCGCCCCGATATTTGGCTATAAGAGCATTAGAGTCTGATGCTTTAGTTAGAGGGATTTTATCGAAAGCCGATAATTTTGAGGATATTCATAAAGTAACTAAAGAGAACGCAAAAAGAATTGAGACCTACTATACCGAAAAAATCGAAACTATAATTGCCGATGCCCGATATGGCTTTATTTCCGGAGCATTGCGGGAAACATATAAACAAACAAAACAAAACAGAAGGCAACTAACCGATTCGATAGACGCTGTATTAACCCACAAAATTTTCGGTTTCCCCATATTTTTTGCGTTTATGTTTATAATGTTTTACGCAACATTTAACTTGGGCAAGTATCCCGTAGAATGGATTGAATCGGCTGTTAGCTGGATTAACAGTATAGTTTCAAATATCCTGCCTGATGGCTCTTTCAAAGATTTGCTGACCGATGGAATAATAAGCGGTGTTGGAAGTGTTTTGGTGTTCTTGCCTAATATTCTAATACTATTCTTTTTTATTTCATTTATGGAAGATACTGGTTATATGGCTCGTGCAGCATTTATTATGGATAAAGTAATGCATAAAATGGGGCTGCACGGGAAGAGCTTTATATCGCTTCTTATGGGTTTTGGTTGCAATGTTCCTGCTATTCTGAGTACCCGAATGCTTGAGAATAAAAATGACCGTATCCTTACAATGTTAATCAATCCATTTATGTCGTGCAGTGCGCGGTTGCCTGTGTATATATTGATTATTGGTGCTTTCTTCCCAAAATATCCCACACTTATGTTAATGGGAATATATCTGTTTGGAATTTTATTGGCAGTCGTGACAGCTATTATTTTCAAAAAAACGCTGTTTAAACAGAAAGAGGCTCCTTTTGTAATGGAGCTTCCTCCCTATCGCATGCCAACAGCAAAGGTTGTTTTAAGAAATATGTGGAACAAGAGCTACGAGTATATAAGAAAAGTAGGTGGAACTATTTTAGTTGCCGTAATCATCATATGGTCATTAGGTTATTTCCCAAGAAACAGTGAATTGGACACACAAAAAGAGCAAGAGATAGCCTCTGTTGTTTCAAATAGTGACAGTTACACCAACCCTACAGCAGTAATTGATTCTATTTCAAACGAATACAAATCGAAACATTTCGAACAATCTTATCTAAGGTCTATTGGGACAGCAATTGAACCTATTTTACGTCCTGCCGGCATTGATTGGCAATTAGGAGTAAGTATAGTTACTGGAATTGCAGCCAAAGAGGTAATAATAAGTACATTAAGCGTAATCTATCACGTAAACGATGACAACGAAGATAACACATCGTTAAAAGAGATACTAATTGCTAAATCTAAGAACGATGAATCAGGTATAACACACTTATCTGCGCTGTCGTTCCTTGTTTTTGTGCTAATTTACTTTCCATGTGTTGGAGTTGTGGTAGCGGTAAAAAAAGAGACAAACGGCTGGAAATGGCCCCTATTTTTGGTTGCCTACACTACAATTCTTGCGTGGGTAATTGCTGTAATTGTTTATCAGGTGGGGAGCTTGTTTTTATAGGAAGAATATAAAAAACATAGCCAACTAAATCATTACTGTATAGTTGGCTATGCGATTTCAAATGTCGTTTTGCTTACAAAGCTGATTAACTTATATGAGCTTTATATTCATCTTCACTAAGTAGGTCATCTTTTTCAGACATGTTTGTCATTTTAACTTTAATCATCCAACCTTTTCCGTATGGATCTTTATTAACTGTTTCGGGGCTTGAATTAAGTTCCTCGTTTACTTCAATAACTTCACCTGATAATGGCATAAATAGGTCTGAAACAGTTTTAACTGCTTCTACTGTTCCAAAAACCTCGCCTTTAGATAAGGTTTCGCCTTCAGTTTCGATTTCTACAAATACGATATCGCCAAGTTGTTGTTGTGCAAAATCGGTAATACCAATGGTTGCAATATCTCCTTCAATTACTACCCATTCGTGTTCTTCTGTAAATTTAATATTAGCTGGTAATTTCATAGTTTTATTAATTTTAAAAGATTGTTTGCAAATATATATATTTTATTTCATATGTCTATATTTTTTCTATCTAAGGCAGAATGAAGCTCAAATACCTTATATTCATTTACTTGTCTACTAAATTTGTTTAGCATATTGGCTTCGGGATTATTATTTTGTATGAGATTCTATTTCCGAAATTATCGTAGCGATTTCTCTGTCATACTCTACTTTCTTGGTTACATCAACGAGGACTAGTGTTATTTGCTCAATAATAAATTCGTCGTCATCTTTAGGTATCGGGATGTATGTTTCTGACAGATACATTGTTTGCTTATTAATTTTTACTTTTTGAATTTTCTTTTGTGAGTTACCTGATAGTACTTCAGCCCAAAGCAATTCCTGTTCTCTTTTTGAAGCATCGTCTGGTGTCGTAAATGCATCCAAATAATTACCTACCATTTGTAGTGCTGATAATCCGAAGAATAAAGCAAATGATTCACTTACTTCTGTAATTTTACCTTCTGGAGAAAGAGTAGCGTACATTGTATTTGTATTTAGAATATCCAAAACGGCACTAAGTTCTTGCTCGCGTTTTTCAGCTTCCTCCTGTGTTGCAATCATTTCTTCCATATTTTGACGCATCTCCTCTTCGTGCTGTGCTAACACATCTTTTTGCTCATGTGACTGTTTTAATAGAGCAGCAGTTCTAATATTAGTTTTTGCACTATTAAATGTTGATGCTATATTAGCACCTAATTTATCGACAAACTCCATTTCATGCTCTTCAAACGGTTCGTAACCTAAAATTTCCACCACACCCATCATAACCTCACCACTTATAAGTGGTGCTATCAATGCGCTGCTTGGTATTTTATCGGTAACTAGCTCTGGTTTAATAATCGGAAAATCTTCTGTTGTATTTTCTATGTGTAACGTTTTTTTGTCTAATGCAACTCTACCAATTAACTCTTCTCCAATCTTAACTTTTTTATCAATAATTTTAGGATATCCATAAGCATGTGCTGCAATTAATTCATATTCAATCTCCTCAGAATCATCATTTACAATATACAGGGCACATTGCGGTTTACTCATATAAGAGCAGATGTTCGACACAATATTTTCAGACAATAGTTCAAGATTATCATTGTTTTGACGTAATATTTCTACAAAATGCGCAATTCCTTGGGTAACCCATGCTTGTTTATTATCAATCTCCTTTTGAATATTTTCTTCGATTTTGGCATGTACCAGGCTCTGTCTCATTTTATTCAGAGATTTTCCCAAAAGATCATTTTTACTTAGTAGTTTATATTCTGCATCTAAATTGCCTTTTCCAATTTCGGATGCAAATCCTGCCATTAGGTTAAGTCCGTCAATCAGACGGTTAACGCTTTTAGCGGTATCACTTATCTCGTCATTTGTCTTGATTTTCAGTTTATTCTCATAAGATATGTTACCTACAGCAACATCATGGAGCGACGATGTTAGCGAAGAGATCAGCTTGGTAATATAACGAGCTATAAACCAAATAAAGATACCTAAGATAATCAAGCCCATCACTGCGCTAACAAACGACAAATAATAGTTTCTTTTTGCTTCTTTTAGTATATGCCACGAGGGAGATGCTAAAACAAGTACATAATTGTCAGTGTTTTCTGATATTTTAAAAGGTGCAAACGAAATAAAATAACTTGATTGGCTGAAAGGGAAGTAACCTTCAATTACAGACGATTTACTATTTGCACGGCAATTCTCAAACATATGCATAAATACTGTATCAAAGCCTAGTTCTGTAAAATTTTCTCCAACTAACGAGTCTTCAGAATGAGAAATAATGACGTTGTTATAATCGACAACAAAAATTTGCTCTTTTTTGTTAGTTTTAAACGATGACAAGAATGACTGAAAATCACTAGAATAGCCATTAATAGATGTTGCTCCTATAAACTGATTTCTCTCAACAATTGGAACGCAATAGCTGTTTTGTATAACTGTGGTATTATCGTATTGATATTGATGAGGCGGCAGTATAGTTTCATGCATATTTTTCTGGGATAGTAAATATTGCGACATAACAGACAAATCACTACTATCAAAATCAATAGTATTTTGCATTCTGGTGTAAGAAATATTTATTTGCTCATCATTTTCAATAATAGTTGAAGGCTCAATAGATGTGCTGATTGACAGAAAATTTGGTGAATTAAATAGAATATTCTTAATGGAAGTTTCATAGATTGTCTGTCTCTCTTTCTCACTTATATCGTCATAAACAAGAAAAAGGTTATCTATTGTTTTTGCTGTAACTATATACTCTTGAATAAAAAGTTTTGCCTTATGACTTAACGCTTTGGCATTTGATTGGATTTGACTTTTATTAGTTTCTATAGAGTTGTCTTTAATTCTTTTGCTAACAATACCAATACTTACTCCAAAAACAACTGTCGCTGTGAGCAAAACAAGTATTAGCATTTTATTATGTATTTTCATTCTAATTCTCATGGATATGTAGTATTATAATGTTGAATATAATGATATTAAAATGATTCTATCTGTATTAATTCTTTTTCTACTTCTTCCCAAATGTTTGTTATTTCTTCAACTATTTTGTTGGTTGTGTCATCGATACTCTGTAATGAGACTTGTCTTTCTAATTGTCTTGACAAGCTGTTCATATCTTTAACCCCTAAATATGTCATTTTAGTACGGAATGCAACAATTTTTGCTTTTAACAGACTCCATTCACGTGAACTTAGTAATTCTTTTATTTCGTCAATTTGTATCGGAATGGCTTCTTTATATATTCTTAGTATATTAATGATTTTGTCACTATCGCCCTTATAAACTTTGAACAGATGATCTAAGCGTATATGTTTGAACTTAGAGCTATCTTTCAGCAACTCTTCAATATTCTTCTTGCTCTTCTTTTCTACTTTCTTTCTCGTAGCTTTAACTAATTCGTGCTTTTCTCTAAGTACAGCTAATTGGGCCTCTTTACGTTTTTCTTCGCTTATATCAACAGCGATATTTATAACCTTATAAGGTGTTCCGTTTCCGTCCAATATAGGTATATATATTTCTTGTAGCCAAATTTCCCGACCAAGATATTTTGCATAAAACTCTTGTTTTACCTCTTCACCTTTTTCTAATCTTGACCAAAATGCAATACGAGACTCTCTTTTTTCTTTACTTATGAATTCATGTTGTCCTATTTTTTTCCCTATCGCTTGTTCTCGTTTCATTTGGAACAGTTGGAGTAAACGGTCGTTTATATCTATTACAACTCCGTCCATATCGTATTCTACGTAGCATATTGCACTGGTTACAGAGTCTATAAGTTTTAAATATCGTTTCTCGCGTTCAGACGATTCTTCTTGAGTCGCTGCCAACTCCTCAATGTTTTGTCTCATCTCCTCTTCCTGTTGTGTTAGCTCATCGGCTTGAGTTCTTGATTCGTTAAGGAGTTCAGCTGTACGTACATTTATACGAACAATTGAAATTATTGAGGCTATAGAAACACTAACGGTCTCGACAAAACGTATTTTATATTCTTCAATAGGTTTCAATCCTAAAAGTTCAATGGCTCCTATTAACTCTTCGTTTACTATAAGTGGAGTTATCAACACGCTTCCGGGACTTGTTTGTCCAAGACCTGATGTGATTTTTGAAAAATCAGATGGAACATCATCAATGTATATTGTCTGTTTTTCGATTAAACAACGCCCTACAGCCCCTTGATTTTCATATATCTTATCTTGATTTATTCTATCTTTTGGGAAACCACTTGACGCATATAGTTTTAAATATGTGTCATATTCACTGTTCTCTACCAAATACAGTGCTCCTGATTGCACGTCAATATAATCAACAAGTTTTGTAATAACCTCTTGTCCTAGTTTGTACAAATCGTCATTGTATTGTCTTAATGATACTGCAAACATATTAAGACCTTGTGTGCTCCAATTTTTATGAAAATCTTCTTTTTGGCGCTTTTCTTCATCTTTTTGGGCTTTAATAAGCGAATCGCGCATATTTAAAATACTATTACCTAAGATATCCTCTTCGCTCAGAGGTTCGAATTGGTGTTCATAATCGCCATCCTTAATTTTCTCTGCAAATGCAAGAGTATTTTTTAGCCCACTGATAACTTGATTAACAGACTCGCTCATCAACTGTATCTCATCGCCTGTTTTTATGTTGAGTTGATTTACATTTTGAATATCTCCCAAGGAAAGTTGATAAAGTATTTTCGTAGTTTTTCTCAATGGAAGAACTATCATCATAGAAATAATTATGATAATTAATATTAAAAGAATAAAGCCATGAAATGCGATTTGCTTAGTATAAGCCATATGGGCATCTACTTTCCCTATGATTGTTTTTAGGGGCATATTAATTGCCAAAGCCCATGTAGTGCCACTATTGCCTATTTCTAAAGGCATAAATACTGTGTAGGTAAATGCATTTGTTCTGTTCGAGAAATATTCGAAATCATATGCTTTCCCATTAGTAAAATTTTGAATTATTTCATTAATATCAATATCTAAACTATCAGATTCTAAGTAACTTTTCCCTAATAGTGATTTGTCGGGGTGCGCAATAATTGTTGATCGGTCAGAAACTAAAAAGGCTTCTGAGCCATCGAAGGGTTTAATTGAATCTATCATTCCTACGAAATTTTCCAATGCAATGTCAACTCCCACAATTCCTGCAAACTCATTATTAATATTTAAAGGCACACCAATTGAGGCCATTAAAACTAAATTATCTCCTAGTTTATAAAAATAAGGTTCCGTTATGAACTCTTTGTTAGTTATTTTTATATTATAATACATACTTGCGGTATCGTCACCTTCGAAGTTTATGGAGTCCCCCGCATACTGTATTTGATCTCCTTCCCGAAAAAATGAAGTTATTATTCTGCCAAATTTTTTGGTATAATTTTTATTTAAAAAACGGTACTCCCATGAATCCCAAACTGACGCGTATTTTGGATTCTCACTTGCTGATTTCTTCAATGATGACTTAAAAAAGGCTTTTGCTTCTGATTTAGGTATGTTAGGATATGTAGAGAACACATGGGAAAGTACTCGCATCTCGAAAAAAACGCTGTTAATTTCTGTTTGAACCTCACATCCATAATCGTACGCTACTGTTTTTGCCAAGTCTTTAGATTCTTTAATAGCTACTTTTTCAAAATCATGATTTATATATCTGAAAACTACGAAATAAACTAAAGCCGTCGATGCTGAAACACCTAACGTTAGCTTTAACACTAGACCAAATCTAAATTTTCGGAACCTATTTTTTTTATTTACCGCCATGTTTGCCCGGTTTGTGATTGTTATTAATTGTTAATTGACTTATGGTTTATGACATTAAGCACTAAGTATTTGTTTTACTTTGAGTTAAATCAATAGTTATATTATAAACTTTATCGGGTTCTCCATATGAATTGAGTACAGGTGTGTACAACTCTGTAATCCACATTGTTTTTCCGTTAACTTCTATCTCTTGAGTTATTTGTCTGGTTTCTCCATTTCTTAAATCCAACCACAAACTATCAAACAATTTGGACGTCTGCTTTTTTGTAGCAAAACTGCCCTGTTTTTTCCCTAATAAACTTTCTTTGGGAAGACCCAACACATCGCAAAACTTTTGATTTATGTCTATCAAAGTTCCATCCATATCGTATAAAGCAACCATTGACACCGTGTTTATCGCATCAATTAATTTACGCGTACTCTCTTCGCGCTTTTGCGATTCCTCTTGAGTTGCCCGCATCTCTTCAATGTTTTGGCGCATTTCCTCTTCCTGTTGTGTCAACATTTCGGTTTGTTCTTGTAATTGGCTTAAAAGAGTATCTGTTCTACGTGATATTTTTAACGAATTGATAAATGAGGCTATTCCCTCACTTGATTTTTCAATAAATGTTATTTCATGAGGCTTTAATTTATTGAACGATATTAATTCAAGTACTCCTAATGCTATGTTGTCATTAATTAAAGGGAACAGAGCAATACAGTTTGGACTAGCGTCGCCCAAACCGCTGGAGATGTTTATGTAATTATCTGGAACGTCAGTAAGCAAGACTGTCATTTTTTCAAATGCACAACGTCCAACTAATCCTTCCTCTGGTTTTATTTTGGCATGTATTAGTCTGTCTCTATCATATGCAACTGCTGATACTAATTCATAATAAATATCATCGGAATCATTATCATTTAATATATATAACGCACCTTGACATGCTTCAATCTGATTTATAATAAACCGCACCACCTCATATCCCATATTTTTAATTGATCCTGATGTGTTCCTTATAATGTCAGCCAATTTTGCTTGGTTTTGAGTAATCCATATTTGTATTTTTTCTTCTTCCTGCTTTTTCGCAAGTTCTTCATCTGCTTTTTGTAGGTTTTCTCGCATCTCTATGAGTGCTTGTCCCAGAGTGTCCTGCTCACTTAATTTATTATACTGGGCATTAATATTTCCTGAACCTATTTCTTTTGCAAAACTTAACGCATTCAATAGTCCGTTACTCAGAGTTTCAATGCTTCGTTCCATCTCTCCTATTTCGTCACTGCGCGTCGTATCAAGGTCCTTATTGAACTCAATTTGACCGAGTGCCAATTTTTTAATTAATTGTGTTGTTTGTCTTATGGGACGCGAGATACTATAAGATACTAAATAAACAATGACAGTCATAAGAACAAAACCAATTATGCCTATAAGAAGAGAAAATCTCATCATGCTTTTTGCCGGAGCAAGTACCACATCCATAGGAACCGCAACACAAAGTGTCCATGGTCTATCGTCTCCAATTGATATTATGGGAGAAAAGGCATAAAATCTCTCATTACCCAAAGAGTCGTTGTCTATGACTGTAAAAGAAGTACCGCTCTGTATTTTATCTAAAATCTCATGCCTTGTTGCAAATCCTTTATTTGTTTCTGTGATTTTTTTACCGTAAAAGCTCTTGTTTGGGGCTGTAACCCATGATCCGTCATTGCTTAGTATAAAGGCATAACCTTGCTCAAAAGAGCTCAGATTATCACAAATATCTTGAAAATACCCAAGATCAACATCTACTCCTGTTACACCCACAAACTCGCTATTATAAACAATTGGTGTACTAAAGTTTGTGTTCAAAACGTTGTCTTCCTCTTTGCCCGAGTATGAGTAATATTCAGGATTACTTAACCAATCTTTCTTTGTTGTTTTTAATTGATAATAGGAACTTTTAACATCATCTCCTTCCATATTTCTATACGCATCAAAGTATGTTACTGTTCTATTATTACGGAAATATCCGAATAGATATCGTCCATAAGTATGCTTATATGCCGCATCAATGAACCTTAATTCAAAACTTGTAGCTGTTGACAGAAAACCTTTGTTTTGTTCAATTATATTTTTTTGTGTTTCGAGAAATATAGGAGAGAATTTGTCCCAATCTAATTGATGGAAAGTTGCGCCCAAATCTGCTAGTGTTCGTGTAATTGCAAAAATACCATCCAATTCACCTTTAATTTGTTTTGCATATTCTTCCGAATTTGATATTGCCAACTGCTTTGCAGATTTATTTAAGCTATTTATACTATGAATACTTAAATATCCGAAAGAAACAACATAAACAATTGTTGCCGAGGAAAGTATATAAAGTAGTAATCTTCCTTTTATATTTAGTTTTAATCTATCTGAAATTTTAATCATAACAAGGACATATATGTTAGAATGATTTTTCTATCTGTTTGAGTTTACTATTGTTATTATAACATGTATTCAGTTGCTACACAAATTACTTTAATAAAATTACCTGCAGTGTCATTTACGGGACTATAAACTTCAGATAATTTTCGAATATTACCTGCAAAAGAGTACGTTCTATCAACTTTTACAACTTCACCATTTGACAATAGTTCCCATAAATAGGAGTTTGACATTTCTTCGGGCTCTGATATTTCAACATCTCTTATAAAATTAAAACTTTTTCCTAATAGTTGTTCTTTTGAAATACCCATGAAGTTACAAAAATTATTATTCACATATACAATTTCTCCTGACAAATCTAAATGGAATATATATGCTAAAACGTTAACAGCATCTTTCAAACTCTCTGTCTCTGCGTCTCGCTTTGCAAACTCCTCTTGTGTTGCTATCAATTCCTCCATATTCTGACGCATCTCTTCCTCTTTTTGTGTCAACTCTTCTGTTTGCATCTTTGTTTGCTCAAGCAAGTTGCTTGTTCTTTCAGCAACCTGTCTTGCTGCAATAGTCGATGCAAGACTGTAACATGCCTTTTCAATAAATTCTATTTCATGTTCAGCTATCGGATTAAATGATGCTATTTCAACAACTCCCAATACATCGCCGTTCATTTCTAAAGGAATCAATATAATGTAATTTGGATTTGCTTTTCCTAAACCTGATGTTATGTTTACATAATTTTTTGGTACCTGAGTTAAGTATATTGACGCTTTCTCAAAAGCACATCGCCCTACCAATGATTCGCCTATTTTGTAGGCTTTTGTTATTGAGCGTTTCCTTCCCCATGCAAGCGCTGCAAATGCAACGAACTCAACGTTTTCTTCTTCGTTCTCTGGATTTTCAATTTCTTGAGCAAGAAACAAAACACCCTGATTTGCTTTTACATAATCTACAACAAATTTTAATGCCGAATATGTATGTCCTTGAAAATCTAAATCTTGCCGACGAAGTATTTCGTTCATTTTCGCCACTCCACTATTTATCCAAGTTTGCAACTCTTCACTTTTTCTCCGTTGTATATCCTGATCTCTTGCTTCCTTAAGGTTATTTTGCATCTCAATGAGACTCAATCCAATAACATCGTTTTCACTATGTGCTTTATATTCAGCATCAAGGCGCCCTTCTCCAATTCCTTTTGTAAATTCTGACATTTCAAACATCCTGTCTATCAAAAGATTTAGCGAATTGTTTATTTGTCCTATCTCATCGTTATTATCGTTTGTTAATCTGTTTACAGATTCAATTTCACCAAGTGCCAACTTGTTAATTGCTTTTGACACATCGTTCAAAGGTTTGATAAGTCTTATGGCAAATAAATAAGCAGCTAAAAGCACAATAATAAGTCCTACTAAACATACTATTACTGTGTTGAACAGTATTTCGTTACTTTTAGAAAAATGAGCTTTTTGAGAAAAAGCCAATCCAAAGCTCCAAGGAGTATCTGTATTTCCTGCATAAACAGGTGAAAAACAAATATAATAGTTCGTCTTGTCGCTACCGTTTTGATAAAAGGCAAATCGTTTCCCGACATTTATTAAAGAGTTTATATCGAACTCTCGGTTTTCTAGTATTTCGGTAATATTGTCACCAATTATTTCCCCGTATTCGTGCGAAATAATTGTACCTTGGTTTGAAATAAAAAAAGTTTGACTTCCATCTAAAAACTCTATTTTTTGCACCAAATTATTAAAATAGTTTAACGGCAAATCTATTCCCACAACTCCTGCAAATTGACCTTTGTACATTATCGGGCTGCAGACACTAATTACCTTATTCTCTTGTTCCCCCAAATAGTTTATATAGGGCTCAGATATTGTATTTTCAGGATTTGCTTTTATTTGTTGATACAATCCTTTAGTACTATATCCTGTGTGTTCAAGAGTATCTACTTTGAATTTTACTGCGTTGTTATGTCTATAAAAACCACTCTTAACATTGCCATATTGAAAATTAGTGTTGATCTTATTTAACTCCCATTGTAACCAGATGTTTTGAATGTGATTATGCTCGTTAATAGCACTTTTAAGTATCTCTTTAGTAATGCTGTCACTAATCGATTGTTTATAATTGGGCATCTGACCTAATGTTGTGCTTAAGTTTTGTACTAAACTAAAATCTTGATTTAACTCAGTTGTCAATTTTTGAGCGAGACTTGTTGTTACTTGGGTTAAATACAGTTCTGTATCTTCCCTAAAAATGCGAGATGTTTTTATGCTCAGATAACCTACAGTTAAAATTAGAAGAAAAATTGTTGTTGATAATGCGAAAAACAACAATTTTGCCCTAAATGAAGAGGTTGTTTTTTTATATTTATTTAACATTTTTATCTCCGTATGAATGAGTTATGTCTATTGCAATGTTTATTACTTTTAATATTTTCCCTTGACTATCTTTAACAGGAACATAAGTTTCAGATAAAACAATGTTTTTGAACCCGGCATCAATTATTTGCACTGATGTAACTGTTTCACCTTTACGCAATTTTGCCCACATTTTGTCGTTTTTCTCCCTGTTTTCGACTTTGTCAAAGCTACCTTGTTTTTTACCAATAATCTGCTGCCTGTCAACACCAAGAAGACGTAGAAAATTATCATTGATGTCTGTTAAATATCCATCAATATCATACTCAGATACCATTGAAATTTGATTAACAGCGCTTACTAGCGATGATATTTGTTCTATTCTGTGACGGGCTTCTTCTTGAGTTGCGTTTAACTCTTCGAGAGTTTGTCTGGCTTGTTCTTCTTTTAACGCCAAGGCCTTACTCTGTCTTTGTGATTGTTCTAGCAAACGCACAGTCTTTTGGTTTGTTATGACATTTGCCACTGTAACAGCCATGTCATCACCTACTTTTTCCAAAAACTCAATTTCAAAATCTTCGTACTCCTTGAAAGAGATTAACTCAACAACTCCTAATACCTCTTCATTTGTTTTCATAGGAACAAGCACAATAACATTGGGTGTAGCATTGCCGAGCCCCGATTTAATTCTGGGATAATTGTCTGGAATCTCAGTAAGATATATGGTTAGCTTTTCAGATGCACAACGACCAACTAAGCCTTCTTCAAGTTTTATTTTGCCTTTGGCGATCTTTTCTCTTCCAAATGCTATTGCTGCCGTCATTTCAAAATAAAGATCGTCTTCAGTATCATAATTCTTCACATATACTCCACCTTGTACTGCATCAACATATTCCATAGTAAACTTCAATGCAGAAAAAGTCAGCTGGCTCATACTTTGACTATGCTGACGTAATATTTCACTTACCTTGTTTATACCTGTCGCTGACCACTGCTTTCGATCGTCTAATAGCTTTTGTTCGGCCTCTCTCTTATTCAAAATGCGTTTGTTTTCTCTAATATCAATGAGGGCATTACCAATAATGTCCGATTCGCTAAGTGGCTTAAATTCAGCATCTAAATTCCCTTTGCTCATTTCTGTTGCAAATTTAGCAAGGGTGTTCATATTGTCAATCAATTGATTAATTTGACAACTCATAGCATAAAGTTCGTCATTGGTATTTAGGATTATTTTTTGACTTTCATCAAATACACCTCGACTAAAACTATCAAAAACGCTTATGAAAAGCTTTGTTGGGGAAAGTACTCTTTTTATAATCAAGTATATAATCACCAATGCTAATATAAGCCCCAAAATACCAGCTACTATAGAGAAAATCAAAAACTCATTGTTACTTTTTAAAATATTGTCTAACGGAGTAATCAAACATAAAGCCCACGGAGCTATATCATCATTAATTTTTATGGGGAATATAGTTACATAACTCTCCTTTCTATCGGTAATAAATGAGATGGGTTTACCTGCCTCCACATATTTTAAAAAGTTAAACCCCATGTTTTTAAACTGTTCTAAATTTGTTATGTTTCTGCCGTTTTGGCTGTCGTCAGGATGAAGTGCAACAGTTCCTTTATTGGACAATAGTATAGCATAACTATCTGGGGAAGAAGTTGTTTTACTTATCAAACTTTCCAAAGATATATCAACACTTACAACACCTTTAAAAACATTGTTTTTGATTATGGGTACTGTAAAATTTGCTACTAAATTCTCAGAGCCATTATTATTTGAGTAAGATGCTAAACGAGGGTCGTCTAAAGCAGATATTCCACTTGCTTTAACTTTGTTAATAGCTAAGTCTGTAATTTCATTCGTTTTAGAATCTTCATCAGCGGTAAGTTTTTTAACCTTATTGCTCAAACGATAATAAGCAAAGTTGAAATTATTTTTATGTGTATCGTTAATATTACTTGTGTCGGCAACAACAGAATCTTCTTCGTTCTGAAATATGCACCATATTGCTAAAATATTAGCATTACTTACCATAGCTCTAGCAATATTGTTTTCTATGTATTCAGCACGTTTTTCCTCAATTGTATATTCCCGTGTCTCAATAATGCTTTTTAAAAAGTATGCTGAACTTTGACACTCTTTAAATACTATTTGACTTTTATAGGCATTTTCACTACAAACTGCATCTAATGTCTTTTTGATGCTATCAATTGTTTCTTGATTTCTTTTTATAGAAACAGCAATTAATACTGGAATAAGCACAACAATAACTACAAGAGTTGTGTATGCTATCAGTTTAGAACTAAGGTTCTTTTTTCTACTTCTTGATGAAAAATTTTTCATTCAGAGCTTGTTTTAACCCGAAAACATTTTTAAAAGTAAGAACAATTGTGCTTAAATGCTATAAAAAGCCTTAAATGTTAATCGAAATAGATTTGAATTTCCCAAAGTTATTAATTTCTTTTAATTTATAGCATACACGATTGTATAAAAACGGCTTATTTCAACACGTTTTTTACAGTGTTCTTATACCCATAATTTCTCTTACTTCTCGGACTGTTTTTGATGCACTCTCTCGCGCTTTCTCTGCTCCTATTCTAGCTGTCTTTTTTAGCATATCTTCGTTGCTGCTTAGCTCTTGCATTCGCTCATAAATAGGTGTTGTAAATTTTATAATATCCTCTGCCAGCTGCTTTTTTAGGTCTCCATACCTGATAGTGCAATTTGCATATGATTCACGGAAAAATTTAACTGTCTTACTATCTGAAACAACGTCCATTATTGTAAACAGATTGTTTACGCTTTCCGAAACGGGCGAATTTGGCTTGGTTGGACCCGAATCGGTAACTGCTTTCATAACTTTTTTGCGAATAACTGAAGGCTCATCGGCTAAGAAAATTCCATTTCCTTCTGATTTTCCCATTTTTCCTGACCCATCAAGACCTGGTATTTTTATTAGCTCTTGACCAAAATTAAATGCAGTAGGTTCTTTAAAATACTGAACGTTATAGATATTGTTAAATCTACTTGCAAAGGTTCGTGTCATCTCCAAATGCTGCTCTTGATCTTTCCCCACTGGAACTTTAGCCGCATGATGAATAAGAATATCGGCAGCCATTAACACAGGATAAGTTAGTAATCCAGCATTAACGTTGTTGGGATTTAGCCTTACTTTATCCTTAAAACTGGTGGTACGATTAAGCTCTCCGATATAAACAATCATATTTAGTAACGAATATAGCTCATATGTTTCAGGCACATCACTCTGTACATATATAACCGCTTTCTCAGGATCAAGTCCCGATGCTAAATATTCTATTAAAGTTTGGCGGACATTGCCGTGTAAATCAACCGGATTTGGATGTGTTGTGAGAGAATGTACGTCTGCAATAAAAAACATACAGTCGTTTGTTTCCTGCATTTTCACAAAATTTACCATTGCTCCAAAGTAATTCCCCAAATGAAGCCTGCCTGTTGGGCGAATACCGCTTACTACTCTTTCCATATTTGTAGATTTCTTGTTTTATATATTACTTACAAAACTAATCGCAAATCGGTTATTTGACAAATATTTGTTGTGCAATAATTGCTGTTTTTTACTTAACAAAACATATAAATATATTATTATCAACCTAATAGCGCGATATAAATATGTCAGATTTATAGTTATTTTCAATTTAATGGTAGGTTAAACCAGAAAATACTTTCTTTTACTTATTAATTTTGTATCTTTACTTCGTAAGTTATTTGTTAGCAACAGTTAAAAGAATTAGAAAAATGAAAAGGATTACGACAATTTTATTTTTAATACTTATAGTTGAACAGACTAATGCACAATATTTAGTAATTGGCGATAGCAATTTGGGAGGAAACAATATTCCATTTCAGGACACAATAATATCTTCTTATGATTCCATGAGTTGCTCTACTTTTAATTACTACCTTGATATAGATCAAGATTCAAATCCAGATATACATTTTTATTTAAATTGCTACATAGGAGGACTTGGAAATAGCTTTGAAATCTCTTTAACTACATCTAATGATTTTTCAATCCATATAGATACAAGTTACATAGAACATTTTCAATTCATAAATTCTAACGGGCAGGTTCAAGATACTACAAGAAGAACATCCGTAGTGAAAAAGTATAATTTTGGTGATACAATTTTCAGCAATCAGGTTTTTTGTAATACTGAAGGAACATTGTTGAATTACAGTAGTGGGCACTACCCTCCATGCGTATATAATAATGTTGTTTTATTTCTCGAGGACACATCATATATTGCTTTGGAAAAAAGTAATGGAGATTTATTTTATTTTAAAATATATATGTGCAATAAATCAACTCTTGAACTAATTCATGGAAAGACTAATACCCTACTATCTATAGGCGAACTTACAACATTACAGAGCCACATATTTCCTAATCCTGCTACCAATGTAATTCATTTTAAAGACAACTACGATTCTATAGAGATATATTCAGTAGAAGGCATTTTGTTAATTGAAAGAAATAAGCTAGGTACTCATAAGACTATAGACATATCAAGTCTTAAAAGCGGCTTTTATATAGTTGTTCTTAAAAAGGATAAATACAGCTATACAACTAAATTGTTGAAAATGTAACTAAGCCAACAAGTAGCTTATTTCACTAAGACTACTGTTTTAAACACAAAATTACACATTGCATTTGCAAACTTTTTGTTTCATTTGCCATATAATTTTTAATAATTAATTACTAGTTAAATCCGCTTAAAACTCTTGTGCTCCGATTTATTAGGAGAATTAAAGCTATTTTTATAATTTTGCACTCGCAAAAAAAATCGTATTCAAAAAATTAAAAACAGATGAGCTATGTATAAGATATTTGTTATCGGTTTAGTAGGATTCATGTTAGTTTCATGCAATAAATCAAAGAGTGTTGAAATTGTTGAAACTTATGAAAATGGTGAAATAAAGATTAGAAAGACCACAAAAAACACAAAAGAAAATATCTATTTGTACGAGGAGCTGTACCAATCGGGACAAGTGAAAATTATTGGTGAAATGAAAGACGATAAGCGTTTTGGTGAATGGAGGGCTTATCACGAAAACGGTAACGTTTGGAGTGTAGGCGAATATGTTGAGGGTAAACGTCAAGGCTTTTCTGAGGTATTTTTTCCTGGTGGGGTAATAAACATGTCCGGTTATTATAAAGATGACAGACCCGACAGTCTTTGGGTTATCTATGACAATTTAGGAGACACTTCTCAAGTTACACTATATAGAAATAATGAAATTGTAAAAAGCTATAATAAATCGACAATGGCTCCATTGAAATAACAGAAGGGTTTAAAACATAAAACTTATGAGCAGCAAATTAAAAGTAGGCGTCACATCTGAAATTGGCGATCTAGAGGGTGTAATAATCCATGTCCCCGGATTAGAGGTTGAAAATATGACCCCGAAAAATCACGAAAGTGCACTTTATGGCGATATATTAAATTTATCTATTGCGCAGCAAGAGTACTACTACTTTAAAACTGTATTGGAAAAACATGCCAACGTATTTTTAGTTAATGACCTCCTTGCAGAAACAATCGCAAACTTCCGGGCTAAAGAGTTTTTAATTGATGCAATGTACAAAAATGAAAAGCCACTATTTCCTAAAAAGCAACTTATAATGTTATCTGACAGCGAACTGGCACGACAACTTATTGAAGGTGTTGCACTCGCAAAAGATAATCTTACAAAATATCTTAGTAAAGAGTACTATGCAATAAAACCCTTGCATAATTTCTTTTTCACGCGCGATTCATCAATAGCAATTGGAGACAAAATGCTTATAGCCCGAATGGCAAACAAAGTTCGTGAAAGAGAATCACTCATTATGCAAACAATATTCGAATATCATCCACTTCTACGAACTACAACAGTAAACCCTGTCGAAAAATCACTCTTTAATGACAACGTCGCAATAGAGGGAGGAGACATTCTTGTTGCACGAGAAGACGTTTTAATTATTGGCTTAAGTTCAAGAACAACATCACAAGGAATAGACTTTATTTTAGAAGAGTTTGGAGTGAAGGGTCAAATAAAACACATTCTTGTTCAAGAACTTCCTTCATCTCCTGGTTCTTTCATCCACTTGGATATGATTTTTACTCTTTTAGATCAAGATTCATGCATGGTATTTGAGCCAATTATTCTTAAACCCAATCGTTATCAGACCATACACATAACTATTGATAATGACAATGTTACTGTAAAAAATGAAGCAAATTTATTATCGGCTTTAAAAAAATTAGGAATGGATTTGAAGCCAATTAATTGCGGAGGTACAATAGACACTTGGATTATGGAGAGAGAACAATGGCACAGTGGGGCAAACTTTTTTGCATTGGGACCGGGTAAAGTAATTGGATATGCAAGAAATGTACACACTATACATGAATTAAATAAACATGGATTTGAAGTTCTTGCAGCTGCTGACATTTGCTCTAACAAAGTAAATGTGAACGATTATAAAAAATATGTTGTCACCCTCGATGGAAATGAGTTGCCACGTGGTGGCGGCGGAGCACGTTGTATGACAATGCCATTTGCGAGAAAACAAGTAAATTGGTAAGTCTGCAATTAGCAATTGGAACACAGATGACACGGATTAAACAGATTACCACAGATTTAATGTGGGTGCAACCCTTGTAGTCGCCCAAAACTTAATGGTTCTTAATACCTTAATGGTTTAATTATTATATTGAAGTTGAAAGAGATTTAATAAAAATCGGGTATCAAAACACACCATTTTATACAATATATTATATCTTTGTCGTTTACAAAAGCAAAATGGTTGAAGTTGTTACGCAATTTTGGAGTAAATTTGTTTGAAAAATCGGCAAAGTTGTTATAAATTTGGAATAAAAATATCAATAAACGAATAAACATTTTTAATATGAAGGCATTACGGCTGGTTATATTGCTTGTAGGAATTACTCTATTTTCGGGTTTAAATGCCCAAACGGTAGTTACCACAAAAGCTGATGAAGCACTGAATAAAGGAAAGTATTTCGAAGCTATTGACTTGTATAAATATGCATTTGCTAAGGCAAAAGACCCTTTAACAAAAAGATATATCAATTATCAGGTAGCTTGTTGTTACAAAATTATTAACGATTACAGACAGGCAGAATCATGGTTTAGAAAAGTAACCCGTAGAGATCCGCACTCAAACTTGGCATATTTATACTATGCCGAAGCCTTACATGCAAATGGTAATTACGATGCTGCAATAGAAAACTACAAAAAATTCCTTGAGTTTGAACCATCAAGTCAACGCGGACAGCGTGGCCTTAAATCAGTTGAGTCAGCAAAAAAATGGACGGAAAATCCTACCCGACACAAAGTCATTCCAATGTATTACTTCAACTCAAGAGAGAGTGATTATGGTGTAGCATACGCACGTGACAATTATCAAGGAGTATTTTTTACATCTGGGAATGACAAATCTTCTGGAGGAAAAATTAACCCTGTAACCGGTCAATATTATTCCGATATTTTCACATCGGTAATAGATAGGAAAGGAAATTGGTCAAAACCAGAACCTATTGATGGAGAAGTGAATACCGATTATGAAGAGGGAGCGTTGTGTACAAATGCCAAAGCAAATACAATGTGGTTTACATCAATGAGACCAAATGACAGAGGAAAGCTTACAACACAAATATATGTATCGAAAAAGCAGGGCTTATCTTGGGGAAAAGCAGAAAGAGTACCTCTTTTTGAATCAGACTCAATTGCAGTAGGTCATCCTGCAATATCACCAGATGAAAATACACTTTACTTTGTAACAAATATGCCAGGAGGACAAGGAGGAAAAGATATATGGTATTCAACCTTCGAGGGCGGACAGTGGAGCAGACCAAAAAATTTAGGTCCTGAAATAAATACCCCCGGTGACGAAGTTTTTCCATATGTACACGCAGATGGTACTCTATATTTCAGTTCAGATGGACATTTAGGCATGGGAGGGTTAGATATTTTTAGTGCCAGTAAAGTTGATGGAAAATGGGAAGTCAAAAATTTGCAATATCCAATTAACTCTGTTAGAGATGATTTTGGGATTGTATTTGAATCGGAAAAAGAGAGAGGTTACCTTTCATCAAATAGACCAGAATCACGAGGAAAAGATGATATCTTCCAATTTACACTCCCTCCGCTTGAGTTTAAAATGATGTTAACCGTAAAAAGTGAACGCACCAACGACGGAATATCAGATGCTGCAGTTAACATTATTGGAAGCGACGGTACTAATGAAACAAAATCAACAGAACAAAACGGAACACTTACTGTAAATCTTAATCCAAATACAGATTATCGCATTATAACTAGGAAAGGGGGCTTCCTTGCAGGTAGAGGAAAAGAGTCTACATTCGGGATTACTGAAAACAAAACAATCACACCCGTTATTTACATGACACCAAACGATGCTCCCAGACTAGTAAACGTTATGTACGACTTTGGAAAATGGGACTTAAGACCTGAGTCAATGACAGCATTGGAGGAACTTGTGGAAATTTTACGCGACGACAACCCTAATATTACTATTGAGCTTAGTGCTCACACAGATGCTCGTGGTAGTGCCGAATTTAATAAAGACCTTTCGCAAAAACGCGCGCAATCGGTTGTCGACTTTTTAGTTCTATACGGAATCGATATCGAACGTCTTACAGCTGTAGGATATGGAAAAGAGAGACCGAAATTAATTACCCCAAAAGAGGCAGCCGATTTTGAAACAATGCCGGGATACGAATTTTTGAAATCTGGAGTTATTTTGACTGAAACATATATTAACAGTCTCCCCTTGGAAGAGATGCAGGAGATCGCTCATAGTCTCAATCGTAGAACCGAGTTTAGGGTTACTGGAACCGATTACGTACCTCGTATCAGAAGAAGAAAATAAACACAAACGGCATCTGATTTTAGATGCCGTTTTTATTTTTAATCTATTTTGATTAAATTTGTGTTAAACCTTAAATTATATGTCAATGAAAAAAGTTGTTGTATTATCAGGAGCCGGGATGTCGGCAGAAAGTGGAATTCGTACATTCCGCGATATGGGCGGATTATGGGAAGAATACGATGTTATGGAAGTTGCAAGCCCGGAAGGTTGGAGAAAAGACCCCGAACTTGTAACAAAGTTTTATAACGATAGAAGAAAACAGTTGGAAACATCTAAGCCAAATGCAGGCCATATAGATCTGGCAAAAGCCGAAGAAAAATACGATATCCACATAATTACACAAAATGTTGACAATTTGCACGAAAGGGCTGGTAGCTCAAAAGTTCTCCATTTGCACGGAGAGCTTACAAAAGTCCGTTCGACATATGATGATAGTTTGGTTTATGATATTGGATACAAAGAGATTAAAATAGGCGACAAATGCGAAAAAGGATACCAGCTGCGTCCTGATATTGTTTGGTTTGGCGAAGCTGTACCTGCAATTTCAGAAGCTGCAGAAATATCGAGTACAGCAGAAGTCTTTATAATTATTGGAACCTCGATGAATGTTTATCCTGCCGCAGGACTTATTAACTATGTTCCAAGAGGTGTACCTATTTTTGTAGTTGATCCTAATCCAATTGCGGTATCGTCTTACCCAAATATCACATTTGTTAAAGAACCTGCCTCTACAGGAGTGAAAAAGGTTTTTGAGATGTTGGAACCGTAAAGTGAGAGGTAAAAGGTAAAAGATTCATGTAATAGTTAATTGCTTACTTCGACTGTGCTCAGCGCAACGCTTTTAACTTTTAACTCAAATTGCTACCCATAATTCCCTGACAAATACCCAGATTATATAACCGGAAATCATAAATTTTAGCAATGTCCCAAAAACAAAGCCGCCAAAGGTTGCCAAGCTGCCTTTTACGGCTTTTTTTGCATCTGATGAAACTGTTATCTCCCCGATATAAGCCCCAACTAATGGTCCTATTATTATCCCTATCGGAGGGAAAAATATTAGTCCAACTATCAAACCTATAGTAGCACCCCAAGTTGCTCGCTTAGAGGCGCCTGATTTTTTCACAAACCATATGGGCAAAAAATAATCGAGAACTGTAACTATTACTGTAACTGCAAATAAAATCCATAACAATTGGTTATCAATATCTACCAAATCAGTCCATTCTAAAAGCATTAGAGCCAAGAAAGATAAAGGTGGTCCCGGAATTACCGGAACAATGCAACCTACAAGTCCCCCAATCAGAAAAATAATTCCGAGAATTATTAAGAGCGTGTCAATCATATTTTTTTGTTTTTAAAGAGTTTAGCATAATAGAACCTATAACAGAAGGGATCACCAGATTGAATACCCACATAGCAAGTGAAGCAGAAATAATGCCAACATCATTACTGTTAAAAACAGAGAGAAACGCAACACTCAATGCGCTTCTAACAGCTGGTTCGGCAAATGTCAAAATAGGAAGCAAAGCCATAACCAAATACATTATACCAACACCGTAAAATGTCTCGATAAATGGAATTTGAGCATCGAAAATTTTCAGCAACAACCAAAATTGAACTATAAACACCAAATATCTGCAAAAGCTTAAACACCACACTTTTATGGTTAAAGGTATTGTCCAGTATGATATAAAATCGCGAATAGGTTGAATTATAGTACGTTTAAACCATGTAGGATTTAAAATAAAAAATAGAAGTGAAAAAATTAGGACTAATAGAATAAGGAAAAATATTATTACAAATAGATTTATTTTGCCAAAATCAAGCTGAAAGGGGAGCTCGTTGCTTTTTTGCCAAAAATAGAGAGCAAAAGCACCAAATATTAACGTTACAGACAGCTGCAGAATATTTGCAAATACAGTAGCAACGACTGATTTAACTCTAAACTTCGAGGGTATAACCCAAATGCGACCTACGTACTCTCCCGACCTATTGGGAGTAAAAATCGCAACCGACAAACCGAATAAAACTCCCAGAAATGATTTTGGAAACGATATTTTATGAAATCCTGAAAGAGAAAATTTCCATTTGTAACTCTCTAATCCCCAATTGACAAACACAAGTGTCAGAACTAAAGTTATTTGCAGTAAAAAGTTGTTATCAATTGAGATATAAAACAGACGGCTGACATTGAAAAAGTCATCAAAAATAAAACGATAGAGTATATAGCCCCATGATACTACAAGTATTAAACGTTTTGTTAATACGGCAACCCATTGAGGAATTTTGCTTGTAGGAAATTCGTTTTTAACTCTTTCCAAAACTTGTCAATTTAAGTGAAGCAACAAATATATTGATAATTTGTAGTTGTTTACAACAAAAAATCACTCCAACTTGTCTGCTTACTAAAATATTAGTTTGCCAAATCTATCGTATCTGTTTTTCTTCAAATATTCAAACATATCCCTAACAATATTTTTGACTTGTGCAAATAAAAAAGCAATTTTTTAACGTTTTTTTAACAAAATACTTGACAAATCAATTTTTATTCTTTAGATTTGACAGGAATAATGCGCAACTCAAACTGCACTTTTTTGTGATTAAACAAAATAACACGATCTCCCTGTTTTTGACAGAGAGATGGGTGTGCGTTTGAATATTAGATTAAAACTGTTTTAAGCATGTAGCACACCAAAAACAAATACCATGAAAAACAAAATATCCAACATATCACTAACCTTATACTGCCTACTGTTATTTGCTATTTTAATAGCTCCAAAAACCACAAAGGCGCAAGAGTGGAGCGAACCAATAACCATATTTCAAGGAACTTATTATGCAGAAGATCTTGATTTTGTAATTGACAACAATAACCATATACACGTTGTATGGGAATACTATATGTCTGATAACCTTAGAAAAATACTATATTCAAAATCAACCGATCAAGGAGAAACTTGGAGCGAACCTTACGATATAGTTAATAATATATCTCTTTGGATGTGCGGTCCTAAAATAGCTGTTGGACCTGATAATAAGCTATATGTTACATATACTTATAATGCAAGTACTGAAACCACATCTAGGATACATATGCAAATTTTTGATGGCAATATATGGGGAGAGCCAATAGATATAAGCGAAGGTATGAGTAGTTCCCACGAAAGCAGTTTAGTAATGGATAAAAGAGGAATACTACATATATTTTGGCACCGTTTTTCAACACGGGAACTTCTATATCGAACATATTCAAATGGTGATTTTAGTCCTATTTCTAGGCCATATCCAAGTGACAAAAGAGTTTCTAACACTAAAGTCCAACTTGACAAATATAATAATATACACGCGATAACAAGCGAACTTTCACAATCTGGTGTATCACATATTACTTACTTTAAAAAAGTGAGAAACATATGGACATATCCGGATTCTGTATGCAAACCGCGATATGTTAGCATGAGCTTGGCTATCGGAAAAAACTGTGAACCACATATTGTTTGGGTTTCAAGGGCAAATTATATGGATACAACACATTACACAACACTAATTGATAACCGATGGCAAACATCTGTACTTACACCTAAACGTAGCAATAAACATTCATTGATTGTAGAGCTAAATGGCACTGTACATATTGTGCAAAGTGAGGAAACAGGAACAGGGTACAACCAGATGCATTATACATTACAAAACGCTATTTGTGTATCTCAAATAATTGAATCTGGAGAACGAAAATTTTACAACCACAAGCTTGTTACTAAAGACACATTACTGTACCTCATGTTTTTCAATAGTCCATCCTCTAATTCCAATATTCGGCTTTTAATAAGAAAACTTAAAATTGAAAATCAAAACCCAAATAGTATAGAACAAACAGCAGATTTAAAAGGTTTTACTTTACGTGTTTTTCCAAATCCCTCTAAAATTCATAAGGGAATAAAAATAGAAACAAACTCAACAAGCAGTGTGCAAGTGGAGATTTATAATATAAAAGGCTTTTTGGTTTTTAAAACAACTGCACCACCGTCCCAAAATATTATGGAAACAAAAATACCGCCAGGAGTATATTTAGTTAAAGCAGTATCGGATAAACAGGTAAAAACAGAAACAATAGTAATAACCGAATAGATAAAAAACAAACACCATGTGCTATAGGATATCTAATTTACTACTTGCTTTTTACGGTTTATTGCTGTTCGCTATTTTAATAACTCCCCAGAAAGCAAAAGCGCAAGAATGGAGCGAACCGGTTTATATAACTACCCCATATGATATGATATATATCAGCCAATCGGATATGATAATTGATAAAAATGGAGTGTTGCACGTTGTATGGGTTCAGCGCTTTGGGAGTACAACAAATTCCTTTTTGGTATATATTAAATCAATAAACCAGGGGCAGGACTGGACAGAGCCTATAACATTAACATTGGGTATCGGGTATTTGATTTATAATCCTATACTTGCCTTGTATAGCGATAATACAGTTTTATTATCATATTTTTCGCTAAAAACGGAGGTTGAACAATCTAGAATATTTTTAAAGAAATTAGAAGGGGATATATGGGGTGATGAGATTGCAGTTAACGGCTCACATGATTATCGTTATTGGCTTCGCACTCACTGCTTAGCAATAGATAGTAACGACAAAGCATATATTTTATGGCCCAAAGCAGATTTATCTTGCTCTTTGATTGTTATCTATTTTAATAATCAATTTAGTACTATAGTTCAAGGTCCAACAGACAATGCGAAAAGATTTACAACAGGGAAAGCTATGTTTGATAAAAATGATGTTTTGCATTATTCGGGTTTTCGGGGTAACACAATTGGTTATTCTTACTACAGTAACGGACAATGGCTACCCTTTAACTTAGTTGATGATAGTTATAAATACCACGATTTTACATTAGATAAAGACTCTATCCCCTACTTTGTTCTCAATTCTGTTATAGATGGAGGTTCAACAATGTTTGGAAATTATTATAGGAACAGATGGCATTTTGAGAAAATTGCCTCTGGATATAGTGAGTCACACTCTCTGTTTATTGAGCAGAATGGCACAAAGCATATTGCGGGAGGTTGGGGCAATTCGTTAAAATATTATAGAAATAATAATGATGGTTGGACAGATACCCTTTTAGAATCAAAGCAGCCTATTTTTAATAAACTTCTTGCAAAGGACTCACTATTGTATTTACTTAGTAATATAAGGATCAACGATGAACGTACATATTTAGAAATTAGAAAATTGGCTATTGAAAACCAGGTAGGCATTCAAGAACAGCCACGGTTAGTAGATAAGACAATTAATATATATCCTAATCCTGCAAGAGAAACGGTAAATATAAACTTCTTTTCTCCGGAAGGGCAAGCAACAATAAAAATAATAAACTTACAGGGCAAACAAATTTACTCAACTACTGTTAAAAATTCCAATATGGGCATATTTGATTTTCAATGGAATAGAGAGTGTACTAAAGGTAATGTTGCCCCTACAGGAATTTATTTTGTGGTTATTCAAACAGGTGAGCAGGTGTTTGCGGAGA
>JGI24712J26585_10000304_pt1 | contig 42370 bp, 36 predicted proteins | sample BioPla3DNA2_FD_26585 | JGI IMG/M metagenome (IMG submission 26585)
GGCGCGGCAGACTTCTTCGTTGAAAGGCACCTTGACCGGCGGGCGCTTGTAGCCGGAATAGAGGGCGTCGTCAAGCCAGTATTCGAGCACCTCGGATTCAGCGAAATCGAAGACCTTTTCAAGTTTCCCGAGCAGTTCGATATATTTCCGGCCGCGGGGGTCGGGGGAATTGAGGGGAAGGTCATGGTCGCGGTCCATCGGGGCGAATTCAAGGAATATCCCCTTCTCCGGCTTTTTCGTCGGGACGTCGAGAACGGTGCCGTAGCTGAGGAAAGACAATTCCGCCTTTGAATTGCGGGCGCGAAGCCCGTGGAGAATGGCAGATAAAATCTTAAGGTACTGATCCGAGCTGTTCAGCTTTTTGCAGTCAGGGCAATGACAGGAACCGCCGAAGGCGTCATCCAGCCAGAGATGGTAACGGTTCGAGCGCTGTTTCAGCGCGCCGGCTAAGTGGTATGTCTGCTGGGATATCATATCGAGCGCGGGGCGTGACGAAGCGCAAAGGTTGAGGTCCGGCGTCCGTTTGCCGTTTTCGTCCATTCGGAACCACTCGGGATGATTGTCGAAAAGCTGACGCGGCAGCAGCCACTCGAGAGCGTGCAGCTGAAACGGCGTCTCAACTCCGGCGTCGTTCAGCTCGTCTATCAGCCGGAATCCGCCGGGGGCAGAAAGCTGCACTAAAAGCTCGCCGATGCTGTCGGTGCCGGGGACGGCGATTTTATGGATGCAGAGGTCGGATATGCCGTTGTCGCGGCAGAGTTTAAGCCACTCGGGACAGAGGTCCTCATAAAGGATGGTAAGACCGATGTTGAACATTTTTTATGCTCCTTTATCTCTCAGTATCTTATCTTTTTTATATTATACAGCAGCGGGGATTTTTTGTCAAGACGGCGTTGACACCGCCGGCGAATAGTGCTATAATGTTTTCGAAGATTTTAAAATAACTCGGAGGATAGCTTATATGAACTTTAAAAACGAAGCCAAAACGTCGCGCTGCAAATTTGCAACATCCGGCATCTTCGTTATCATAGGCGGCTGCGTCGCCGCGGCGGCAGCAGCTCTTGCGGCGTCTGCCGCGCTGATACGCGGGCTGGGGTCAATCGCCGGAAAGTTTGTAAAAGGCGATATCGGAGAATTTGCCGCGGATGTGTTCGGCGCGCTTAAAAACGCGGAACTGCGCCCGCCGCTGCTGCCGCTTGCGGCGCTTGCGGTTTACGCTTTTCTATGGTATCGCTTCGGCAAAGGAAAAAAAGCCGGAATGATAATCTTCGCGCTGTTTTTAATTCCGCTGACGCTGATTTTGACGGCAGCTTTAATCTGGTTTACCTCTGTCAACGGCATCCGCTTCGATGATGTGGCGAAATCTCTCGCGGGATTCGCCAAAAACGGCCTTTTTGACATACTGTGAGGACTGAAATGAAAAAATCTATGAAAATATTCTGCGGACTGCTCGCCGCCCTGGGGTTGGTAGGTTCTGCCGGATGCGGGGCTGAAAAGGTTGCCGTCCCCGGCGATTCCGTCGGCGAGGGGGAGAGCTGGACCGTCGGTTTCGGCTGCAGCGACATAGCCGTTCCCGACTCAAGCCCCCTTTATATCGCCGGATATGCAAGCGACCGGGAGATTGAAGACATCCGCGATCTGATGCAGGCGCGCGCCGTCTGGATTCAGGCGGGGGAAGGGAAAATCCTGCTTATCGCCGTCGACTGCATCGGACTTGCCGTAGGCACGATCGAAAAGATACGGGCGTCTCTCGCTGATTTCACAAAAGAGACCGGATGCGACTCGATACACGTTCTATCCGTCCATACCCACGCCGGGCTCGACACCCTCGGACTCTGGGGGAAGCCGCTGCGCGACGGGAAGAATCCCGATCTGATGGAAAATCTGATTTCGGCGGCGACAAAAGCCGCTTGGGACGCCTATGCGGACAAAACAGATGGCAAAATCAGCTTCGGTTTTGTCGAAACCGAAAATATGCAGTACGACTCAAGAAAGCCTATCGCTTACGACCCGAACATCTATCAGCTTCGCTTTGCACCCGACGGCGGCGGGGCTGGCGTCAGACTGCTGTTTTACGATGCGCACGCCGAATCGCTGCGAGGCGACAATCTGCGGCTCAGCCGTGATTTCCCCGGAATTATCGCCGATATCATACTTGAAAAGACCGGCGACCGAACGGTCTTTATCCCCGGCGCCATCGGCGGGCTTATCATGACCTCCGTTCAATGCGAAGAGCCTTTCGACGCCGAGGAAAATCTGACAATTACCGGTCGGCGGCTCGCTGACTATGTCCTCTCGATATCCGCTGAAGAAGAAGTCAGCCCGTCGCTTTCCTGCAAAAGCGTCCGGTTTGCCGCTCCGCTTGACAACGCGGTGTTTATGTATTACGGATTCTTGGGAGCGCTGGATCATCCGATAGTCCGCGGCGGGAACAAGGGCGCTACCGGCTACTCGATAGAATCGGTCGTATCGGCGCTGACGCTCGGCGATGTAACGATAGCGCTCATCCCCGGCGAGATTTTCCCGGAGCTTGTTTCCGGCGAAGCGCTTGAAGAAGGCGATCCCGAGTCGATAAAATCCATCGCGGAAAGTTTCGGCAGAAACGGGGATAAGCTCTTAGTCGCCGGGCTTTGCAACGACGAGCTGGGTTATATAGTCCCGCCGTCTCAATATCTTGTCAGCGAAAAGCTCCCGCACTTCGAGCGGATAACAGACGAGACCGGCGAAGACCATTACGAAGAAACAAACTCGGTTGGCAAAGGAGCGGCGAAGGCGATATCCGATGCGTTCAGAGAAGCGATGGGGGTAAAAGCCGGAAATCAGGATCGCATTTTAGATAATTTTATAAAGTTTCTCCCGCTCCGAATCAAAAGAGCAAACGAAAAGAAAGGAAACTACCATGCCCAACTTTATACGCGGAATCGCGCACACCGCTTATGTCGTGTCCGACATGAAAGCCGCGCTTGAATTTTACGAAGGCGCGCTTGGATTCGAGAAAGCCTTTGAGCTGAGCGACGACCGGGGAAATCCCTGGATAGTATATCTCGGCGTCGGGGATGATCAGTTCATCGAGCTGTTTTATTCGGCGCCGGGCAGCGAAAAAGCCAAAGGACAGATAGGCGCAAATCACCTCTGCCTGCTGACGGACAATATCGAAGAAGCCGCCCGGCATCTCCGCGACGGCGGATATCCTCTTGACGCCGAGATTTCCCGCGGCAAGGACGGAAATCTCCAATGCTGGACGCATGACCCCGACGGCAACCGCATCGAGATAATGCAGTTAGGCGAAGATTCGCTGCAGATGAAATTCATAAAAAGCAAAAAGAGCTGAATTTACCGAAGCCCGACGGCAGTTTTAGAAAGGAGGACGGTCAATATGGACGGAATTTTATTCATGATGTGTAAAAATGTTGACCGAAGCGCTTTTCAATTCTGCCGCCGGGTTTTTCGGCGCGATATTGCCGCAGCTAAATTTTTGTTATTTAAAATTTTGAAAGCGTCGGCAGAAATCGGGACGACGCCGGCAAAGCAGAGAACACACTTTCTTCCCGAGTTGTAAATTCAACTCATCTTCACAGTATTATTCCACAGAATTTTTATTTCCCGCGGTTGACAGACAGCGGATTTTGATATATAATTAAAAGAAAAAGGAGCTGACACTATGCCGAAAAAAACCGAACTCGACATTTTGAAGCCGCTCGACAACAACTCAACTCCGCCCGAAGGAGAAGAGAAGCCGACCGATCCCCTCAAGCGTTCGCCGGACGAGCTTCTGTCGACACGCATCACCGAAGACCGCTTCAAATACATCATACCCGTCTTCTGCGCCCTTATCGGAACAGTTATGCTCATCGGCGCGAAGTATTTCGCTCAGGCGCTGGCATGGCTCTGCTGCGGGCTTTTCATCTTCACCGGAATACTGATGCTTTTCGGAATCCGACTGCCCTCCCGCCGCCGCGGCGAAAATATCGACCAGAAGGTCAACTATGCCATCTATTCCGGCTCCTGGCTTATTATTCTCGGCATCGCCTTCGCGGCGAGAGCCGATACGATTATTCAGCTCGTTCCGGTACTGTTCGGCTCAATCATCTCTCTGCTCGGAGTGGTAAAGTTCCGTCTTATCAGCTCAGTCAAGCGGCTTTGGTTCTCCTTTGCCGCTGCGGGATATTTTTCCCTTGCCGTCGGGATACTGCTTATCATAATCCCCGGCGAGGCGATGTCTACCGTCTATCTTATCGGAATCGTCTTTATCGCCGAAGCTCTCGTTGACACCGCGCTGTTTATCTCCGCCGATGTGATACGCGCGCGGGAAAGCAAGCCCGATTATGAACCGCTGATAAAAAAGCGTTACATCGTATGGATTATCCGCGCCGCGGTTACGCTTATTCTGGTCGGTCTTACCGTCCTTGCCGCGGTGAATCTTTCCGCAATCTCGCGGAAATTCGCAAATTTGGCAGCGGGAGGCGATACAAATACCCCCGCGGTTTCGGCGCCGGCGCCGTTACCCGAAGATGTCCCCGCAGATGTAACCGCAGATGTCCCCGCCGATTTGTAACCTTTTTGTTACTTCAAAAATTCGGTATTGATTTTTTTCGATTTTAGTGATATAATCTTCTAAACCGATGAGGAAGAAATAGTACGCAGGACAATTTTTCCCAAAGAGAGCCGCGGAGAGTGAGATCGCGGCGGAAAGACCCGGCCGAATGGGCTTCCGAGGGCAATTCGAATGTAAAGCGGCGAAATCCGATTTACGAGTAGATGAGCCGGAGATACACCATGCCGACTCCGTAAACAAACGGCGGTCATTAACCATGTGCGCGGCACATGCCGATGACCTTAAAGCGGGCGCGAAAGCGCCAAGCCGGGTGGCACCGCAGGATATAACGTCCTGTCCCAGCGAATCAAAGCCGGGACAGGACTTTTCGTTTCTGTCCCCCACAATCAAAATTCCCGAAAGGAGACAGAACCATGGCTATCCCTTACAAAATCTATTTAAGCGAAAACGAGATCCCGAAATTCTGGTACAATGTCCGCGCTGACATGAAAGTCAAGCCGGACCCGTTCCTGAATCCCGCAACGCTGAAACCTCTTGATGCGGAAGCTCTCCACCCGATATTCTGCGAAGAATTGGTCGCGCAGGAGCTTGACAACGACACCCGCTTTATTCCCATCCCCGACGAGGTGCGGGATTATTTCATGACATACCGCCCCTCTCCGCTGATGCGCGCATTTAATCTCGAAAAGAAACTCGGCACAAAGGCGAAAATCTACTACAAATTCGAGGGCAACAATACCAGCGGCAGCCACAAGCTCAACTCCGCCATCGCCCAGGCATATTACGCCAAAAAACAGGGGCTGCGCGGCGTTACAACCGAGACCGGCGCCGGACAGTGGGGAACCGCTCTTTCGATGGCCTGCGCATACTTCGGACTCGACTGCAAGGTTTACATGGTCAAGGTATCATACGAACAAAAGCCGTTCCGGCGTGAAGTTATGCGGGTTTACGGCGCGTCGGTAACTCCTTCTCCCTCTGAGACGACATCCGTCGGACGCAAAATACTTGAGGAGCATCCCGGCACTACCGGCTCTTTAGGCTGCGCAATCTCCGAGGCTGTCGAAGTCGCCGCGTCCACCGAAGGCTACCGCTATGTCTTAGGTTCGGTGCTCAACATGGTAGTGCTGCACCAGTCAATTATCGGGCTTGAAACCAAAGCCGCGCTCGACAAATACGAGATAGTACCGGATATCATCATCGGCTGCGCCGGCGGCGGCTCGAATTTAGGGGGGCTTATCTCTCCGTTTATGGGCGAAAAGCTGCGCGGCGAGCGGGATTACCGCATCATCGCCGTTGAGCCGGCTTCCTGTCCCTCGCTTACCCGCGGAAAATTCGTCTATGATTTCTGCGATACCGGCAAAGTTACGCCGCTCGCCAAAATGTATACCCTCGGCAGCGGATTCATCCCGGCGCCGAACCACGCCGGAGGGCTTCGCTATCACGGCATGAGCCCCATCCTTTCAAGGCTTTACCACGACGGATATATGGAAGCGGTTTCCGTACCCCAGACCCGCGTATTCGAAGCCGCCGAGGAATTTGCCCGCACTGAGGGAATCCTCCCCGCGCCTGAATCGGCGCACGCAATCTGCGCCGCAATCGACGAGGCTGTCAAATGCCGCGAGACCGGCGAGGAAAAAACCATCGTCTTCGGTCTCACCGGCACCGGATTCTTTGATATGACCGCGTATGAAAAATATAACGACAATCTGATGAACGACTATGTTCCGACAGATGAAGAACTGCAGGCAAGCTTTGATTTGCTTCCGAAAATAGAATAAAGAAACAAAAACAATGCGGAGAAGGAAATCCTTCTCCGCTGTTTTTTATGCTTTTAAAACGGGAAAATTACACGAGAAAACGGCAGCGGTTATATTTACACCAAAATGGTTTTTATATTCCGTCCCTTGTATGCGTCTTCAAACGCTTTATTTATATCGGCGACGGGATATGTCGAGAGGATGGAACGCATTTTGGGGAGCATTTCTTTGTTTTCTTTAAGGAAAGCCAGATAATCGGCGATGTCATTCATGCTGTACTGAGAAGAACCGATGATGCGAAGGGCTTTGAAAGTGATGAGTTCGGGGCTTATTTCAACTTTCCCCTGGTCGGAATACTGCCCCGGCACCAGATATACGCCGCGGTTGCGCAGTATCCTCATTCCGAACGGAACCGCCGAGCGGCTGCCGGAACCTTCATAACAAAGATCGGCGCCGAGTCCGCCGTTCATGTCAGCTATTGCTGCGGCAACACCGTCTTCTCCGAGTTCGGCAAGCGCCAGCGCGTCTGTTGCTCCGAAAGCTTTGGCCGCGGCGATCTTTTCGGGATTTGCCGAACCTGTCACGCATATTACGCGTTTTATTCCGAGTGAAGCCAGATACCAGACGGCGAAGAGTCCGACGGGTCCGGCGCCCTGAACAACGGCGCAGTCGGCGGTTGCCGGATCGATCGAGGCGCGGCGACCGAGGCGGAAGGCGTGGAGCGCCGTGGGACCGGCGCAGGCAAAAAGCGACGCCGCGACAGGGTCAATCTCGGCGGGTATCTTCGCCAAGTTATTTATCGGCTGATAGTTATACTCGGCAAATCCGCCCCAGAAATGCGGGGCTTCTTCGGGATTGCCGCCGTTGGTGGCGGTCATGTTTACGCAGTTGGCGTCGTCTTCCTCATAGCAGAGTTTGCATTTGCCGCAGGCGCAAGCGATATAGCAAAGGGCGTTGTCTCCTTCTTTCAGCGGATTTCCGTCGCCGCCGACGGCGCCGTCCTTTATCTTCTCGATCTTTCCGATAAACTCATGCCCGATAATGGCGGGGGTACCGCAGCCCAAATGTCCCGAATGAATATGCAGGTCGGTTCCGCAGACGCCGCTGGCAAGCAGCGAAAGCCCGGCATAGCCCTCCGGCAAATCGGTTATCGGATATTCTCTTAAATCAAACGGCTTGTTTGCGCCGACGAAAACGGCGGCTGTCGCTTTATTCTTTTTCATAAATACCTCTTTTGTGATTTTTTGCGGCGGCAATCTGCCGCAAAACACTCTTGCTTTTACTTAATTATAGTATACCCCAAAAGCGGGATTTTGTCAAGTAAACGAAGAAAAAGGAAAAAGCCCGACCGGGGGAATTCCGCAGTCGGACTTTTCTATTTTTAAATTAAATACGAGACGCCGTTGTTAATTCAGGCGTATATCTGCCTTAAATATTATCTCTCGGCGTAGAGCTTCAGCTCGGAGAACTGGAAGAGATCGTTGTCTCCGGCAAAGTTCTCGGATATGTGAAGCTTATAATACTGGTAGGGGCCGGGGGCGTCGATCGCGAAGAATTTGGAATCGACGAAATAGTCGAACGGCAGGTCGCCGCCTTCAACGGTATCGATAACGGTCCAGTCCTCGCCGTCGCTGTTGCGAGCGGAGAGAGTCCAGTTTTCGGGGTTACGCTCAGACGCGTCGTTAGCGGTGGTGATGATATAACCGGCGAGTTTAACAGGCTCGGTCATACCCCATTCAAGGATGAGGTTATCGCTGCCGTCTTCGTAGAACTCAGAGGGGCGAACGCACCATTTGGTGGCGGTATCCTGGTCAAATACATTTTCAAAGTGCTCGTTGTCGAAACCGAGAGCGACAGAGTAAACGGTAGCCATGTCAACCTTATCATAAACGAGGTCATACTGGCTGAGGTCTACCGCGGGCTCAGGTTCGGGTTCCGGCTCGGGCTCGGGTTCCGGCTCGGGTTCGGGTTCCGGCTCGGGTTCGGGCGCCGGAGCCTCTTCGGCTGTGGTCTCTTCGGCTACGTCGGCTTCTGCCGCTGTGGTTTCGTCGGCGGGCTTGGATCCGCAGGCGACAATCGCGAACAGCATCGCGACGGCAAGAAGAATTGCAAGCAGTTTTTTCATGTTGAATCTCCTTAAAAATCTTAAGCAGCGCCCGACAAAGGACGCGGGCTTACAGTTGGTTTTAGCATGGTTTTGTATAATCTGCCGCAAAAACTGCGTAAATTCACACAAAGTGCCATGTTACATTAATAATTATAGCACAGGTCGCTCTTATCTTCAATGACTAAATATAGTTTAATAAAATAACAAATGGTAAATTTTTACATCTCCTTTACACAACAAAGTCACAAATATTACATTTTGTCCAATTTTAAAGCAGAGGGGCGTCCTCGGTCATGTATATTTCGCTGATACCGCCGTTTTCGAGTTTAAGAGTGCGTATCTCAAACGGAGAGAAGGAAAGACGGTATTCATTTCCGCCGAATGAAAAGGTAATTTCGGCGTTTTTGCCGCTGTATTCATAGAATCGAAAGACAGTCGAGTTGTCGAACTCGCATCTTTTCAGACAGCCGAGAGCGACGCCTTCTCCCCGCTTTGAAAAGTAACTCAAAGTTGGCGGAAGATCGCCGTCATGCGGGCTTTCCGCGATGACAACCGGCGGGTTCATGAATGCGTCGGCTTTTTCCGGATCGGCTTTGCCGAATAGAAGACGTATTTTCCCTTCGTTCACACCTTGTGAAAGATAATCATAATCGGGCGCCGGCGACAGCTCCTCGATGCGCAGATCGCCGTAAATCGGACTGCGCAATACGGTAAATCCTATCTTGCCTCCGCTGAAATCATAAGAGAAAATACTGTCGGCGATAATGCCGATATTCCCCGCGTTCATCCAGCCGCTCATCGGAACGTCCGACGAACTCTCTTTGCGCTCAACGCAGCCGTAAGGAACCGACGAGAAAAGGGTTTTCGCTTCTGTTTCACACTCAAGCTTGAACACGCGGTGTTTTTCATTCCAGTTTACCCGATATGAGACGTCGATATAGCTCTCCTGCTCATAAAATTTATAATACATTTCAAGCAGGGAGTCGCCGAATCGGTAATTTCCTTTAATAATCGTCCGAATCTCGTTCGCTTCGACAATATCAAAGCCGGTGAATTCAAACGGCGTTTTTTCGCCGTATCCGCTTATATTGAAACACCAGGTATCGCCGTCGTCGACGCGGCTTATCGGCGCAAACATCCGCCCGGAAAATTTTTCTCCGGTTTCTTTTGAATATATCGCTTCGATATATCCGCCGCTGCGGGAAAACTCAACCTTAAGCCGCTCCGTCTCTATGACATAAGGATTAATTTCAAGGCGGCAAAGCTCCTCGTTTGTCTGAATTACCCTGAACGTTTTGCAGCCCATCGGCGGTATCTCCGCCTTGAAAACAAATCTGCTCCGAAAACCGGGGATGACCGATTTCTCCCGGATAACCGCGCAGGGACAGGCGCTGCCGTCGGCGTCTTCGACGGCGATGCCCTTGCCGTACCAGCCAAATTCGTGCACCCACTGAACTTCGGCTTCAATATATCCGCCGAATGGCGCGCCGTTCAGATTCCAGACAGCGAGACTCCAGGCATCCTCCCCCGGCGTCCCGGCGGTCTTCATCTTCGCCGTGATTTTCTGCAGGCTGAGCAGCGCCGTTTCCTGCGATGTCTGAATAGCCCGGCCGTAAGTGTTGCGGGCGTCGTAATAGGCGTCTTTTATGCTTGCGCCGCCTAAAATATCATGGAAGGTGTTGAAAAGGATGTCATGCCAGCACCCCTCAAGCGCCTTGCGGTCATCGACGCCGGCTAAAAGCGATGCGCGCTCGGCGTTAAGGACGGAATATTCCGCTTCGCGATTAAGTTTTTTTACATCGGTAAGGTTTGAGTAGTTGCCGAAATCGCCGGTCAGAAGCTCGCCCCTGACTGTGTATTCCGATTTCGGTCGGGAGTCAAAGAACCCCTCGACGGTGGAGAAAATTGTATCAGGGCGGGAGTTTATCTCGGATATCACCGCCTTGGTCGGCGCTCCTCCGTGGTCGGTGACGCCGTATATGATCATTGTGTCGCCTGATTCGTCGGGCTGAGCGGCGACGGCTTCGGATACTTTTTTACAAAACGCCCCCTGCGCGCGGAAGGCGGGAATCTCGCTGCCGTCAATGCCTTGCCATGTGAAATACGGTTTTTCGAGCGGAAAGTGACGGCTCTCCGGTCTCATAAAGCAATATGATTCAATCCGGCTTTTTCTGAGTATCTGCGGCAGATTTGCGCTGTGTCCGAAGCTGTCGACGTTGAAGGCGCTGCGGCTGCGGTGTCCGAAATTCTCCATAAGGTATTTCTGTCCGTAAAGCCCCTGCCTTACATAGCTTTCGCCCGAAGCGGAACAGCAGTCCGGCTGCACCCACCAGCCCTCGCAGATATCCCATCTGCCCTCTTTTACCCGCTGCACTATGCGGGAAAACAACTCCGGTTCCGACCGCCTGACCCATTCAAAGACCGGCGGGCAGGAAAAAGAGTAGATAAATCCGCCGTCTTCCTCCATCCGCTCAAGCGCCGCGCGGAAAGTCGCCCGCGCCGCCGCCGCGGCTTCGTCCCAACGCCATAGCCAGACGGGATCAAAATGAGTGTTGCCGACCATGTAATATTTTTTCATGCCGAGCCTCCCGAATTTTCCGAAATATGGTTTGTTATGCTTGCGAAGTTATTATAACAGGATTGATGCCGGGTGTCAAGGGGAAGAAAAAACGCCCTCCCGGACATTTAGGGAGGGCGATGCGTTTCGGTTTTATTCAGCCGGTTTTGCCATCTTGTTGAGGATATGCCAGCCGTTTTTCGATTCGTAGGCGGTGATGACGCCGCCGGAGCTTATGCTTATATGCTCGTAATAGAAAGGCAGGACGATATTGCCCTTGGTGTCAACCATGCACTTGCGGTTGCTGCCTTCGTTGAAGCCGATGACGGCGAGGCCTTCGTAAAACGGGGTTACATAGGTATATATCGGCTGAGCTATCCAGTTTCCCTGGACATCCATCATGCCGTATTTGCCGTCGCGAGTCAGTACCATAATCCCTTCGCTGTAATAGGAAAGCGAATAGCCGGTCGGTATGTCGTAAATCGAGCCGTCCTCTGAAAGCAATATGCTGTGGGAACCTAATTGGAGATCCGGTCTGCGGCGGTCGAAATAAACTTCGTTTATTCTTATATAACCATGGTCGAAATAAAGAGAACCGAGCTGGTCGGAGGTATTGTTGAACGGCCACATAAAATAATACAGCGCGTCGCTGCGAACCCCCGCGCGATTGGCTTCTCCGGTTTCCTCAAATACAATCTCGCCGGAGGTGTTTATTATCTTGAGCAGCCTGTCGTCATCCGCGACGCAGGCGAGACCGTTTTCCGAGAAGTTGACCGCATAATACCATTCGGCGCCTATGACTATCTCGCCGGAGGCGTTGACATAACCGTAAAGGCGGTCGCCGGTCTCCGGGTCGTCGGCGTAATAGATGTAAAGACCGCAATGCGCAGCGCCGTAATCGGAAGGGTAGCGGAAACGCAGCGCCGGAGCAAAGGCGGGGTCATAATCGGAATGGTTCATCAGCACTCCGCCCTCGTCCTCGGTTATATAATACAAGTTTCCGTCATGGGAGAAAAGCCCGCGTCCGTATCCGTCGCGAAGATTTGCCGGTGTTACGGCGTCAAATTTAGTCATCAAAATCTGTCCCGACGGGCTCATCAGGCTCATCTCATTGCCGTCGTCGTATAAAATCCAGCCCATGTAAGGGTCCAGCGTCTGACGGGTGCGGCGGGTTTTGACGGCGGCGGGATTAATGGAAGTCCAGCTTGTAATTTCAACGTCGTAGCTGCGGCCGTTGAGCGCGTTCTTGACTCCGCCGGGATAGCTCCGCTCGGCGACTATATGGGTCAGAGGATCGTAGTCGGTGCCGGTTACAAGCCAGCCGTTAGCCTCGGCTGCCGCGGCATCGGAAAGAACCGGCTTTTCGGTCTCGCCGGAACTCTCGCTTATCGAATCGGAGTGAGTTATCAGGCTGAGATTGTCGCCGACGGGACGCGGCTGGGTAAAGTCGTCGGAATAGACGGAGGTCTGCTCCGGATCAAGTGTCCGTCCGGGCGAATGGGTTCCGAATACCTTCTCGCGGTCGATAAAAGTGAAGTCGTAATAACCTTCGATATAGAGCGCCGCAGCCGCCGTAATCACTATAAGCAGAAGCGACAGCAGGATTTTTGATAGGACTGAAAAAAATCGTTTCAATGGCTGGTACCTTATTACCTGTTTGTTTTGTTTTAAAGCCGCCGCGCAGAGGCGGGGTTTTGAAAGAGTTTATTATCTGTCATATTTCAGACCGTGGTTTATCGTAAAAGCGCGGTAAAGCTGCTCTGTCAGCAGAACACGCATAAGCCGGTGCGGAAAAGTCATCTGAGAGAAACTGAGGCGGAGATCGCAGGCTGCTTTTACCTCTTCGTCAAGACCGTCGGGACCGCCGATGACAAAATCGATCCTTGAGCCGCCTCTCTCCGCCGCGTCGGATATAAAAGCGGCGAATTCCGAGGAGCTGTACTGCCTGCCCTCAACGCATAGCGCTATTTTATACGCTCTGTCGGACAGCTGCTTTATAAACTCGGCAGCCGGAGCCGATTCGGGCAGTTCCTTTATTTCAACGCGGCAGAAACGGGAAAGCCGTTTTATGTATTCTCCGCAGGCGTCACGAAAATAGCCCTCGCTTTGCTTTATCGCCCCCGCGGCGATGATTCTTGCCGTTACCATCGGCTTATTTAAACAGCCCGGAGATCGTATCGATCCAAAAAAGGGAGAAAAAGTCGATGGCAAAGGTAAGCATAAGGGGGATAAGAACAAGCAGCAGTTTTTTGGCGATACGCTTGTCCCGGGCGAGGCGGTCGAGGAAAGGCTGTTTTTCCTCCTCGGGCATATTCAGATCCTCCGGCAGCGGCAATTTATTTCCGAAGCCGTGATTGAACCAGAGCCAAAGACCGAGGAAAACCACGAAAAGAACATAATATATCGGATATATCGGCTTCCATTCAAAATAAATCCCCAGCCGAAAGACGCCGAAAAACATCGTGAAGCTTAACAGCAAAAGTCCGGCGGTCTTGAAATCGAATTTCCGGAGCTGCTTTTTTGCGTCGGAATACGACTTGAATTCATGCCGCTTTATCTTGTATTTTTTATTTTTCTTCGCGCTCATTTCGTTTTTTTGTATATCGCTCTGCCGGAATCGTCGAAATAATCGATTACATTGACCGTGTCGGAGTTCGGGTAGTTATGGATGTCAATCAGACGCTGATTTGAGCTTCCGCGGAAGAGCAGCTCAAGGTTGCGTTCTTCGTCGATATAAGGACCGTCGACAAGATAGTCGGAATAAACGAGCAGTTTTTTGACACCGGGGTCTTTTTCCGCTTTTTTCTTCAGCTGCTCGAAAGTCCAGCCGGAGTAGCTCATGACATTAAGTCCGCGCTCCTTGCAGGCGCGGGCGATCTCTCCCAGCTCCTCGCCCCAGATGAACGGTTCGCCGCCGGAGAAGGTGACTCCCCGGATAGCGGGATTTTCAAGGATATTCTTCCAGAGAATGGCGGTAGACGTAAGAAAACCGCCGGCGGGGTCGTGAGTTTCGGGATTCTGGCAGCCGGGACATTTGTGCGGGCAGCCTTGAACAAAGACGACGAACCGCAGCTGTGGACCGTCGACGATCGATTCGCGGACAACCCCCGACAGCCTTATCGGCATATCGGCGACTTCCGGTTCGTTTTTTGATAAAAACCGGTTTCTCCGGCTTGAATTAATCATATTTTACCTTCCGAACTTTATAAAAAAGGATTTGCCGTCGGATTAAGGAACAGAGATATTATAGCATAAAGCGGCGGGTTTTTCAATAGCGACGGAGTAAATAAAAAAAGAGAAATGCAGATATCGAGGATGCCGCAAAAGCTCCGGCGGCTCGGCGCAAATGTAAAACATCCGTGAACGCGGCTAAAATTCAGCGCGGCTCTTGACAAAACTTCTCGGATGTGGTATAATATCACCGTTACAAAGAAGCAAAGCGGACGGCTTTTCGGCTGATACGCTTCACCCGGCGGCTTTTGTCAGTCCGGGTCAATAGTTTGGCAACGCCCGTGTTTTCGGGAGAGTTGTCTTTATTGAGCGGCGCTTTGTGCGGCGCTTTGTTTTTTTGAATTTCAGTAATATTTATCAGTCTTTGAACCACGGAGGTGTTCAGCATCAGAAAAAGCAATTCCAAAGGCCTTCCGATAAACGAGGATATTAAATTCGCGCCGACGAAGACGGTAAGAGTAGTCGGACCGGAGAGCGAACAGCTCGGCCTTATGCAGTTTTCCAACGCCCGCAAAAGCGCATTCGATCAGGGGTATGACCTTGTTCTGATCGCGCCGCAGGCGGATCCGCCTGTCTGCCGCATAATGGATTACGGCAAATACCGCTTCGAGCGCGACAAGCGCGAAAAGGAAGCGAGGAAAAAGCAGCAGGTTTCGGAGCTCAAGGAAATACAGCTTACCAGCCAGATTGAGCAAAACGACTTCAATACCAAAGTGAACCACGCCCTGAGATTTCTTTCAAACGGCGATAAAGTCCGCGCCGTGGTAAGATTCAGAGGACGTCAGGTGACCCATGACAACCTCGGTCGCGATCTGCTGGACAAATTCTGCGAAGCGGTTTCGGAACTCGGAACCCCCGACAGAAAACCGAGACTCGAAGGAAGATTCCTGAGCGTTACCATCTCGCCTGTCAAAAACACGGCTAAGAAGGCCGAAAAGACTGATAAACCCGCCGAAAAGGCTGACCGGACCGAGCAGGAGCGGGAGGAAAAGCCCGCCGAAACGGAGTAAAGCTACAACCGGACGGCAAAACAACAACCGACAATTTCAATAATCCGGCGTACAAGCGCGATGCGCGCAAATACGCCGCGGCGCACCGCGCCGCGTGGTAAAGACGCAGCGTCGAAAAACACAGCGTTATAAGACCCAGCGTCGCAAGACGCCGAATTATAGTGAAATAAACAGTTAACCGAGAGGAGTTTCTCTGATATGCCCAAGTTGAAAACCCACAAGGCTGCGGCAAAGCGTTTCAGCTATACCGCATCCGGTAAAATCAAATTCAAGCACACCCATCTGCGCCATAAGCTCGGCAAAAAGACCTCCAAGCGCAAGCGCTCCCTGCGTCCGACCGGATATCTGTCCGAATCGATGGCGGATCATATCAAAAAGCAGCTGCCATACGGCTGAAGCGCAACGCATTTTAAAATAAGAAAATCGGAGGATAATATAAAATGGCAAGAGTAAAAGGCGCGACAATGACGCGCAAGCGCCGCAAGAAGTTTTTAAAAGCCGCTAAAGGCTACTGGGGTTCCAGATCTACGCATTTTAAGATGGCAAAACAGGCCGTAATGAAGAGCGGAAACTACGCCTACATCGGCCGCAAACAAAAGAAGCGCGATTTCCGTCAGCTCTGGATCGCCCGCATCAGCGCGGCAGCCAAGGCCAACGGAATGAACTATTCCACCCTTGCGCACGGTCTGCGGCTCGCCGGCATCGAACTCAACCGCAAAATGCTTTCTGAGATCGCCATCGCCGACAAGGCCGCCTTTACCGCTATCTGCGAAAAGGCAAAGGCTGCGCTATAATCGCTGTATTTCCGCGCGGGAGACTCTCTCCCGCGCTTTTTGAGTTTTCAGGATTTATAAATGTTCAATTTTGAGTCCATCACCAGCCGCCGCAGCGAAACGGTGCTGAGGCTTTTAAAGCTAAGAAAAGCGTCGGAGCGCCGGGAAAGCGGGAGGTTTATTTTCGAGGGGCGAAAGCTTTTTTCCGAAGCCCTCGATTCAAAAATGCCGCTTTTGGCGATTTACGCGACCGAAGAAAATCTTTCTTTCGTTGAGCGGGAACTCAATAAAGCAAGCGCCGCGTGTTTTGACACTATTCGTCTGTTTTCCGTAACGGATGAAGTATATATGAAGCTGACCGACGAGGGCGCGCCGCAGGGGCTGCTCTGCGAATGTCAAATTCCGTATGAGCTGCACACAAGGTCAGGTATTGTTCCGGCATCTCCGGACGAGCGGCTTTTCTGCGCCGTCGGGATTCAGGACCCCGGCAATTTAGGCGCCATTATCCGCTCGGCACACGCTTTCGGTGTAGACAGGCTTATCATTTCCGGGTGCGCGGATCTGTATAATACAAAAACCGTCCGCGGAGCGATGGGAGCGCTGTTTCGAACGAAGATTTCCGTTTGCTCCGATATAACGGGCTCGCTTGCTGCGCTATCCGCCGTCGGCTATAACCCTTTCGCCGCAGTTTTAAGCGAAAGCGCCTCCCCTTTACACTTGCTGGACGATGACCCGTCGAGGCTTTATGTCGTCGGAAGCGAAGGCCGAGGGCTTGAAAAAGAAGTGATCGACGCCTGCATAGGACAGGTTTATATCCCGATGGAAGAAGGTTCCGAGTCGCTGAACGCCTCGGTCGCGGCTTCGGTGCTGATGTTCAGTCAATATTTAAAACGGCTTTGATTTTTTATTGGAACAGATAAATCTGAGGAGGGGTATTTTATGTATGATCCCGAGCTTTGGCTCTGGTTTGCCGGCGGGTTTATGACCGGAGGAAGACAGAGCGACGCCCTGCTTGCGGAATATGGCGGCGACGTCGAAACGATTTACAAATTAGGCGCAAAGGATTATATCCGCGTAACCGGCTCGGCCGCCACGGCGAAGAATTTGTCCGACAAGTCGCTTATCCGTCCGCGGGAAATTCTTGCGTGGTGCAAAGAAAACGGCGTTTCGCTTATGACGCCGGACAATCCCTTATATCCTCAAAAGCTGCGCCTGATGCCGCAAAAACCGATAGCGCTTTATTACAAAGGAAATTTCATCGATTTCGACGCCGTCTGCTCGATAGGCATGGTCGGCACCCGGTCGATGTCGGAATACGGCCGCCAGTCGGCTTATACCATAGCTCTTGAGCTTGCCCGCTGCGGAGCTGTTGTGGTATCCGGAATGGCGGCGGGGATAGACGGCGTCTCGCACAGGGGCGCTCTCGACGGCGGAGGATATACCGCCGCAATATTAGGTTGCGGAATCGACCGTCCTTATCCTGAATTTCATGCGGATCTAATGGCGGAGATAGCCGAAAAAGGCTGCGTCATCACCGAATATCCGCCCTTCACTCCGCCCCGCGGACTGAATTTTCCGGCGCGCAACCGGATAATCTCCGGGCTTTCTTCATCGGTTTTTATAGTTGAGGGAAGCCGCAAGAGCGGCGCGATGATAACCGCAAGAGCGGCGCTCTTTCAGGGACGGGATCTTTGCGCGCTGCCGGGAAAGATAGGCGAGACCAACTCCGAAGGGCCGAATGAGCTTTTGCGTCAGGGCGCGCGTCTTGCATCCTGCGCCGGAGACATACTGAAAATATACTCGCTTTCAAGCGGAATAGACTTGTCAAAGCTGAGTTTTACCCCCGAAAAAGAGACGCGAAAGAAAGGTTACTCCCCGTCAAAACCGGCTGACAAAAAGACGCGGGATCCTGCAGAAAGCCGCGAAATCTTCGAGCCGGATTCGACAAAAATCGAAACAGCCGGAAAGCAAGACCGGTACGCCGAGGCGAAAACATCGGAAACGGCGAAAGCGGTTTCGGAGCCGAAAGAGATAGCCGCCGAAAAGCCGAAGGCAAAGGATCGCGCGGCGGCGCTGCTGACCGACGACGAACTCGCTGTCTGGAACGCGATGGGGGACGGTATCTGTATGCCGGACACTCTGTTTGAGGCTCACGGCGGCAGCCGGGTGCTGACGCTGCTGTCGCTTATGGAGATAAAAGGGGTAGTCTGCTCAACTCCCGGCGGCGGATATAAGAGGATATAGCCAAAAATTCCGGCTTTGGAAGAAATATTTACAACACTGTTACAAAAAAACCGCCATTGTCTTTCATTTTTGAGGTATCATTTATTTTTAGATACTATTTAATGATAGCAATGACCGCCGCGGGACGGCTTTTTGCGGGTTCCGCCCGCTTTCCGAACGGCTTTTATCCGTTTTTTAAGCGAGACTGCCCGAAATAATGCGGGCCAATCCGATTTCTTTCGGATACGCAAAAAACTGTCTCTTTAGCGGCGTGAGTTTTGAATTCCGCTGCGCAAAATCGGTTTTTTCAAGGCAAAACCGGTTTTACAAGGCAAAATGGAGGAAGAGTATTTGGCAAATCTCGTTATTTTGGAATCACCGTCCAAGGCGGCTACGATAAAAGGCTACCTTGGCTCAAATTACAAAGTCGTCGCTTCAAAGGGGCATGTCCGCGACCTGCCAAAAAGCACGTTGGGCGTCGACATCGAAAACAACTTCGAGCCGCGTTATATAAACATCCGCGGTCGAGGAGACCTTATAAAGGAGCTTCGCCGCGAAGCGAAAAAAGCAAAGAAAGTCTATTTAATGACCGACCCCGACCGGGAGGGAGAAGCTATTGCCTGGCATCTGGCAAACGCCCTTAACATTCCGGTTGAAAAGGCGCTGCGCGCCCCGATAAACGAGGTGACGAAGACGGCTGTCAAAGCCGCCGTGAAGTCGCCGCGAAAAATCGATATGAATCTTGTAAACGCGCAGCAAACCCGCCGCATTCTCGACCGCATAGTCGGCTACAAATTAAGTCCGTATCTTTGGAAAAGCGTCCGCTCAGGACTTTCCGCCGGACGGGTGCAGTCGGTTGCGACACGTATGATAGTCGACCGCGAAAGAGAGCGAGATGCCTTCGTTCCGGTCGAATACTGGAGTATTGAAGCCGATCTTCTTTCGGCAGAGGGAAAACCCTTTAAAGCGAAATTCTGGGGGGTTGACGGCGAAGCCGTATCTCTTAATACAAAAGAAGAAACCGACGCCATTCTTGAATCCTGCAAAAACGGAGACTTCATTGTCAGCTCCGTCAGGAAAGCGAAGAAACAGAAGCATCCGGCTCCGCCGTTTACAACGTCTTCTTTGCTGGTCGAAGCATCCCGCAAGCTCGGTTTCCAGAGCCAGAGGATAATGCGAACCGCTCAGGAGCTTTACGAAGGCATCGACCTCGGCGCCGAATTGGGCGGCGCGCAGGGACTTATCACCTATATGCGCACCGACTCGATCCGTATCTCCGAACAGGCCGCCGAGACCGCGAAGAAACTTATCACCGAGCAATTCGGGGAAAATTACCTGCCCGATTCGCAGCGTTCCTATAAAACCGACGCCGGCGCGCAAGACGCCCATGAAGCGATCCGACCGGCAAATCCGGAAATACATCCCGACAAGATTAAATCGAAGCTGACCCCGGATCAGTACAAACTATATAAGCTGATCTGGAACCGCTTCATCGCCTCTCAGATGGCGTCCGCGCTGCTGGATACCGTTTCCGCCGATATTGTCAACGGCAAAAACATCTTCCGCGCCTCCGGATATACGATAGCTTTCAAGGGCTATATGTCGGTATACGAAGATTCGGAGCCGGAGGAGGACAAATCCGCGCAGCCCACCGAAGAAAAGATGGCGAAGACCCTTATTCCGGAGCTTGCGAAGGACGACAAACTCGAGCTCAAGGAGCTTGTTCCGGCGCAGCACTTCACCGAACCGCCGGCAAGATATACCGAGGCGTCGCTTATCAATCGCTTCAAGGAGTTAGGTATCGGCCGCCCTTCGACATATACCCCGACCATTACCACCATTATCTCCCGCGGTTATGTTGAGAGGGAGGGCAAGTCGCTGAAGCCGACCTCTTTAGGTTTTACCACGACCGAGCTGATGGAGAAGAATTTCAACGACATCGTCGACTACAAGTTCACCGCCAATATGGAAGAGGAGCTTGACGATATCGAAAACGGAAAAAGGGTGATGAACGATGTTCTCGGCGCCTTCTATGCCGGATTCTCCCGCGATCTTGAGCGAGCGGCGGAAAATCTCGAGGAAGACAAGGTTGAGACCGAGCCGCAGCTTACCGATATAATCTGCGATAAATGCGGCGCGAGGATGATAGTCAAAACCGGACGGTACGGCCGTTTCGCCGCCTGTCCAAATTATCCGACCTGCAAAAACACCAAGCCTATCACTCCGGAAGGCGAGATACAGAAGCCTCAGCCGGCTCCGGACGGCATGACATGCGACGAATGCGGCAGCCCGATGGTCGTCCGCTCGGGACGCTGGGGCAATTTCTACGCCTGCTCCCGTTATCCCGAATGTAAGTTCACCAAGCGGATCGACCGCGAGATAGGGGTTAAATGCCCCGATTGCGGCGGCGAGATAGTCGTCCGCAGGACAAAGAACCGCCGCATATTTTACGGCTGCTCAAATTATCCCGATTGTGAATTTGTGAGTTACAGCTTGCCGACAAAGGAAAAATGCCCCGATTGCGGCTCGATGCTGCTGCTGCAAAAAGGCAAAAAGAGCAAGCTTGTCTGCCGCGACAAGGAATGCGGATACAGCCGCGAAAACGACCTGCCGGAAATCGATATAAAGACGGGAGAGAAACCCGACGAAGATAACGGCTCGGATGAGTGAGCTTTATATTATCGGCGCCGGACTTGCCGGATGCGAAGCCGCCTGGCAGGCGGCAAAGCGCGGGGTTAAGGTTACCCTCTTTGAAATGAAGCCTTATAGGTATTCCCCGGCGCATAAGTCGGAAGGATTTGCCGAACTCGTCTGCTCAAATTCTCTTCGCGCCATGGCCGTTACAAACGCCGTCGGGCTGCTCAAAGAAGAGATGAGGGCGCTGGGCTCGCTTATAATCGAAGCGGCGGACGCGACAAGCGTTCCCGCCGGAGCCGCCCTCGCAGTCGACAGGGAGAAATTCTCCGAATACATAACCGACAAAATCAGCTCGGAGCCGAACATAAAGGTAATAAGAGAAGAGGTCAAAAAGATACCCGACAGCCCGTGTATAGTAGCGTCGGGACCTCTTACCGACGGAGAGCTGGCGGAGGAGATCACTTCTCTCTGCGGCGCCCCGCTTAACTTTTACGACGCGGTCGCGCCTATTGTCGACGCATCGAGTATAGATTACGACAAGGCGTTCTTCGCCTCGAGATGGAACAAGGGCGATGACGGCGATTATCTCAACTGCCCGATGGAAAAGGACGAGTATAAAGCGTTTTACGACGCCCTCGTCTCCGCCGAAACCGTCCCGATGGATGCAGCCGACGACGGGCTGAAAGTCTTTGAAGGCTGTATGCCTGTCGAAACGATGGCAAAGCGCGGAGAAGACACTATAAGGTTCGGTCCGCTGAAACCGGTCGGGATCACAAATCCGAAAAACGACAAAAGATACTACGCGATAGTTCAGCTTCGCGCCGAAAACCGCGCAAAGACGATGTATAATCTTGTCGGTTTTCAGACGCGGCTTACATGGCCGGAACAGCGGCGGGTCTTCCGCCTCATTCCCGGACTTGAGGGGGCGGAGTTTCTCCGCTACGGCGTTATGCACCGCAACAGCTACATCGACTCGCCGCGGCTGCTCGACAGTCTGTATATGCTTAAAAGCCGTCCCGGGCTCTGGTTTGCGGGGCAGCTTGCCGGAGTTGAGGGTTATGTCGAATCAGCCTCGTCGGGACTTGTCGCAGGGCTTGCCGCGGCGACGCATATTCGCGGTACAGAGCCGCCGCAATTCCCGCGCTATACCGCGACAGGAGCGCTCTCGGGGTATATTTCCGACCCCTTCGCCGCTGATTTTCAGCCGATGAATATAAATTTCGGAATAATGGAGGAGCCGGACACAATGTCCGCGCTCACGGGAAAACAGAAGCACGACAAGCGCGCCCGCGCCGAAAAACGGGCAGAGGCAGCGCTTAAATATATAAACGAATTACGGGAACTGATATGATTATTATTCTTGACGCAATGGGCGGCGACAACGCTCCGCTCGAAGTAATCAAAGGAGCGGCGATGGCCGCGGCGGAATACGACGTCAGGCTGCGGCTTGTCGGCCCGACCGACGTGATAAAACAATGCGCCGAAGAAAACGGGATTCTGCTTGACACATCAAAGATCGAAATAGTCGACGCGCCCGACGTCATAACGATGGAGGATCCGCCGCTTTCGGTCCGGAGAAAGAAAAACTCCTCGATGACGGTATCTCTGAACCTTCTTGCGGGCGGCGGCGGCGACGCGGTGGTTTCCGCCGGCAATACCGGCGCGCTTTACGCCGGAGCCTCGCTTATAGTAATGCGGATAAAGGGCTACCGCAAGGCAGCGATAGCCACCGTGTTTCCCTTCAAAAATCCGACCCTTCTTTTAGATTCCGGCGCCAACACAGTCGTAACTCCGGAAAACCTCTGTCAGTTCGCGCTGATGGGCTCGGTTTACATGGAGAAGGTAATGGAGATTGACAGACCCCGAGTCGGACTTTTAAACAACGGCACCGAAGCCAACAAAGGCACCGAGCTGCTCGTCGAGACTAATGCGCTGCTCAGCCGTTATGACAGAATCAACTACGTCGGTAATGTCGAAGCGAAAGCGGCGCCCTTCGGCGCCTGCGATGTGCTTGTCACCGACGGATTTACTGGGAACATCTTCCTGAAGCTGACCGAAGGACTCGGCGAGATGCTGCTTAAAAGGATAAAGGCGATTTACAAGAAAAACTTCCTTTCGATGCTCTCGGCTGCGATTATAAAGAAAGATTTTAAAGCGCTGAAGAAGGAATTCGACGCCTCCGAATACGGCGGCGCGCCGATACTCGGCATCTCCAAGCCGGTCATAAAGACACACGGCTCATCCGACGCACTTGAAGTCAAGAACGCGGTAAGACAGGCGATAAACTATATAAAAAGCGGGGTAACCCTTGAGCTTGCCGAGGCGGTAGGCGCGGCGATTCCCTCAATCGAGGTAGTTCACGAGCCGGAGGAAATAGTTCCCGTTATTGAATACGCCGACGACCTTCCCTCCGAAGACGCAGACGACAGCGGAAATGAACAGCCGTCCTAAAAAGGCGAACCGCAAGGAACGCGCGGAAAGCTCCGACCATGCGGAACGCACGGAGCTGCCTCTTGAGCTGAACCTTCTGGAAGCAGAGATAGGCTATACCTTCTCCGACATCAGCCGGCTGCGGACGGCAACAACTCATTCGAGTTACGCAAACGAGCAGCGCGCCCGCGGAATAACCGTCGAAAGCAACGAGAGGATGGAATTTTTGGGCGATTCGGTGCTTTCGCTTATCGTCTCCGACTACCTTTTTGAAAATTATCCGACAATGCCGGAAGGAGACCTTTCCCCTATCCGTTCGACGGTTGTCTGTGAAGAAACGCTCGCGAAATTCGCGAAGTCGATCTCGCTCGGCAGCTATCTTTTGCTTGGACACGGCGAGTCAATCACCGACGGGCGGCGCCGTCCTTCCATCCTTTCCGACGCCTTTGAATCGCTCCTTGCGGCAATCTATCTTGACGGAGGGTATGACGCGGCGCGGGATTTTCTGCTGCCGAAACTGACCCCGCAAATCGAAAAACGCGCCGAGACCGGCCGTTTCCGAGACTACAAAACCCAGCTTCAGCAGCTGATACAACAGGGCGGCAGCGGCGATATCCTCGAATATGTGACGGTCGGCGAATCGGGTCCGATGCATATGCGCGTCTTTGAGGTCGAGGCGCGGCTTAACTCCAACATCATCGGCCGCGGGGTCGCAAGATCAAAGCGCTCGGCAGAGCAGCTTGCCGCAAAAGAGGCGCTGGAGCTATTCGGGGAAGAATAACCTCTTGGCTAAGACTTTTTGCTCATGAAACAACATGTAAATATCCCTGTATTCATCCCGCATTTAGGCTGTCCGCATATGTGCGTCTTCTGCGATCAGCGCTCAATTACCGGCAGGGAATTTGACCCCGGCGATATTGAGAGGCAGATAAGCGAGGCGCTTATCACAGTCAAAGACGGCGCCGACTGCGAGATAGCCTTTTTCGGCGGCAGCTTTACCGGTATCGGGGAAACCCTTATGCGGCGGCTGCTGAGCGTCGCCGCCCGTTTTGTCGAGGAAGGCCGGGCTTCCGGGATACGGCTTTCGACGCGGCCGGATTATATCGACCTGCAGACACTTTCGATTTTGGCGGAATATCCGGTCAAAACCGTTGAACTCGGCATTCAGAGCATGGATAACAAAGTCTTGCGAATGTCAAAGCGCGGGCATACGGCGGAGCAGTCAAGTGAAGCCTGTCGGCTTGTCGTCAAACACGGTTTTTCCCTTGTGGGACAGATGATGATAGGCCTGCCGGGCGCGGATGAGCGAAGCGAAATCAAGACAGCCGAAGATATATGCGCGCTCGGCGCGACCGGCGCGAGGATATATCCGACGGTTGTTTTAAAAAACACAGAACTTGAAGAAATGTCGCGGGACGGGCGTTATCTTCCTCTAAGCTTAGATGAGGCAATCGGGAGGTCGGCGTCGGTTCTTGAGATATTCATAGCGTATGGCGTGCCGGTTATCCGCCTCGGACTTTGCGCGTCGGACGGACTCAGTCTTGAGGGCGCCGTCGGAGGAGCTTATCACCCCGCGATGGGAGAGCTTGTCCGGGGAGAGCTGTACCGAAGAAAGATCGAAGCCGAGCTCGTTTCCGCCGGTATCTCCGACAGAGACTCGATAACGATTGAAGTGCCGCGTGGCGCCGTTTCGATGGCGATAGGCAACGGAGGACGCAACCGCGCCGATATTCAGAGTAAATTTAATATAAAATCACTTAAAACGGTTGAAAATCCTCGCCTAAAAGAGTATAATGTAAAAGTGGAGTAAGATTTCCGCTTTTTTGCTGTTAAATAAGAATTAATTATATAAAACATGGGAGTTATCTTCATTTGCGTTTAAAATCGCTTGAACTTGTCGGATTTAAGTCCTTCGCAGACCGCACCGTAATAGACTTCGGAGACGGAATGACCGCCATAATAGGACCCAACGGATCCGGAAAATCGAATATTTCCGACGCCGTGCGTTTTGTCCTGGGCGAGGTCTCGGTAAAAAACATACGCGGCGACAGGATGGAAGACGTTGTTTTCGGCGGGTCTGACAAAAGGCGGGCGATGAATTTCGCCGAGGTGACGCTTGTGCTTGACAACACGGGCGAACACAGGATAGATCTCGATTACGACGAAATTACCGTCACAAGGCGGTATACCAAGGCGTCGGACAGCGGCGCCGGCGGCTCGGAATACCTTTTGAACCGCCGTCCGACAAGGCTTAAAGACATACAGAGCCTTTTTATGAATACCGGCCTCGGCAAAGGCGGATATTCAATTATCGGTCAGGGGCGGGTCGCCGAGATACTCAGCCAGCGGAGCGGCGAGCGCCGCGGAATTTTTGAAGAAGCCGCCGGAATTGCCCGCTACCGCTCGCAAAAAGAAGACTCCGAGCGCAAGCTCGAAGCCGTCGGGGGAAACCTCGACCGGGTCGGCGATATCATGGGCGAGCTGGAGGCAAGGCTGCCGCAGCTGCGCGTCGACGCCGAAAAGGCGAAGAAATACCTCGAAATATACGAAAGAAAGAAGCGCGCCGGAATTTCGCTCGCGCTTTATGATATAGTTGCGCTCAAGGAAAAAGCCGACGAGTGCGAAGGGCTCTGGACGGCGGCGAAACACCGCCTCGACATAGCCGACGACAACATCTCCGCGCTCGAAAAGCGCTCCGACGCCGTTTATCTTACCCTCCAGCGGCTAAAAGCGGAAAGCGACCGCAAAAGCCGAGAGCTGAGGGAGATTGACGAAAAACGCCAGAAGCTTGAGGGCGACGTAAGAGTTCTCGAAAACGAGAACGAGCATATAAAAGAAAGTATTCAAAAGGCGAATACCGAAGCGGTCATCCGCCGTCGGGCTCTTTCTGAACTTGAAGAGAAGGCGGAGGAGCAAAAAATATCTTCCGGCGAAGCCGACGAGCTTGAAAAAAACCTTTCCGACGAAGTAAACCGTTCCGCCGAAGCAGGCGAGAAGCTTTCCGAAGCGGCGGCAGAACTTGAAAAACAACACAACGACCTTTGGGACAAAAGCGAGCGGGCGAAGGCGAGGGCGAGGGACGCCGAGATTGCGCTTTCCGCGCTTGAAGCCGACCGCCGCAACAGAAGCGAGCTCAAAGCCCGTTCTCTTGAACAGGCGGAAGCGCTTGAAGCCGAAATAAAGCTGATCAAAGACCGGGCGGAACGCTCGGAGAAATCAGTTTCGGAGCTTGACGAGCGGCTTGAATCGGCGGATAAGGCTATCTCCGATTATGAAAACGAAATCGGGCGGTTTGAAAATGAGAAAACCGCTTTAAGCGACGCGCTTTCACAGAAAAAACTTGAGGTAAACTCCGCGCTCCAGCGCGCCGATGCGCTGAAGCGGATGGAAGAGCTTTTCGAGGGATATAACGCATCCGTCAAAGCCGTCATGAGCGCGGCTGCGCGAGGAGAGCTTCAAGGCATCTGCGGGCCGCTTTCGAGGCTGATAACTTTAAAGCCCAGATACACCGTCGCAATCGAAACCGCTTTGGGCGCGAATATTCAGAACATCGTAGTCGAAGACGAAGACGCGGCAAAATCCGCGATAGCGCTGCTCAAAGCCCGCAACGCCGGACGCGCGACGTTCTATCCGATTACGACGATGAGCGGCGGGGGGATTTCCGCCCGCGAAGAGGACCTTAAAAAGTACAAAGGCTATGTCGGCATCGCCGACACCCTCGTCGATTTTGACGAAAAATACCGAAGCGTTATAAATTATGCCTTAGGGCGGACGCTTGTTGCCGAGGACATCGACTGCGCCTCCGAGATTGCGCGGGCTTACGGCTACCGATTAAGGATAGTCACCCTCGACGGTCAGCTGATTAACGCCGGAGGTTCATACACCGGCGGATCGGTCAAGCGGGACAGCGGTATGCTGACGCGCCGACGCGATATAGACAAAGCGGAAAGACAAGCCGTCGCGCTCGAAATCGAAGCCGACGCGATAAAGGCAAAGCTAAAAGAAAACGAAGACGCCGCCGGAAAAATTAAAGAAGAGCTGCTTTCCGCCAGAAAAGATCGGGAATTGCTCTCAACCCTTCGCGGCGCCGAAAACACTCAGCTTGAAGTGCTTAAAAGCCAGTACGCAAGCGACGGGCAACGTCTCGAAGCTCAGAGAGAAGAACTCAAAAAGATAACCGAGAGCGAATCGAAATACGAGGAACGCCGGATTGAGGGCGAGAAAACGCTTAAAGCCGCCGAAGACGAAACTGCAAGACTCGCCGAATCAATTTCCGAACTTGAAGAAAGAAAAAGCGCATCTGCCAGAGAAATATCCGCTCAGGGACGAAGCCATTCGGCGCTGCTGGTTAAATTTACCGCGGCGCAGAAGGACGCCGAAAGCGCTCGCCGCGACCTTGATTTTACCCTCTCGTCGATTAAGGCGGCGCGGGATAAGCTTGAAGTCGGCGAAGCGGAGGTGCTTGAACGGGAAAAGAAGCTTATCGAAAACGATAATCAGGCAACAATCGACAAAGCCGAAATTGAGCGGTTGAAAGAACTTGCCCGTAAGACGGACGAGGAGATAAAAGCCTCCGATTCCTCAATCACCGAGGGCGAGAAGCAGTCGGGAGAGCTTTCAGCCGAGATAAAAAACCGACTGCACGACCGTGAGCAGCTTTACGGCGAATACGCCCGTCTCGACGCCCGCCGCGGCACTATACAGACTGACCGTGAAAAGCTGGTAACCTCCCTCTGGGAAGAATATGAGCTTACCCCCGATACGGCGGCGGAGCTGGGTTATCCCCCTCTCGACGCCGAAAGCCGCAAGACTGCGGCCGCAGAGCTTTCTCAGACCCGAACAAAGCTGAGAGAGCTCGGCGATGTCAACGTCGGCGCTATCGACGAATGCCGCGAGGTAGAGGGACGGTTTGAGTTCATGCAGAAACAGCGGGACGACCTTATAAAATCCCGCGAGGAGCTGGCTCGGATAATTGAAAGGCTTGAGGGCGAGATGCGCAGCCGATTCGTCGCGGTGTTTGAAGCGATAAACGAGAATTTCCGCTCCACCTTCCGCGAGCTGTTCGGCGGCGGCGACGCTTCCCTTTCGATGACCGACCCGACAGACCCGCTTTCGACCGGGATTGAAATCGAAGTAGCGCCTCCCGGAAAGTTATTCCGAACGCTGTCGCTGCTTTCCGGCGGAGAGCAGGCTTTCGCCGCCATAGCGCTTTTCTTTGCGATACTTAAAGTCAATCCGACTCCCTTCTGCATCCTTGACGAAATCGAGGCGGCGCTTGACGATGTAAACGTCGTGCGCTTCGCCGATTACTGCCGCCGCTATTCGGACAACACCCAATTTATCGCGATAACCCATCGCCGCGGCACTATGGAAGCCTGCGACCGGCTTTACGGCGTAACGATGATAGAAAAAGGCGTTTCCCGAATCCTCACCCTCGATATAAACGAGGCGGAAAAGCGGCTCGGAAAACTGAAATAAGCCATACTATATTGAACCGACGGAGAATAAATGAGTTTTTTTGACAAACTGAAAGCCGGACTGAAAAGGACGCAGGACGCCCTTTTCGGCGCGATAAACACCCTTTTCGGAATTAACCGCGAACTCGACGACGATTTCTTCGATGAACTCGAGGAAACCCTGATAATGGCGGACGTCGGCGCCGGAGCGGCGATGGATATTGTCGACCGGCTGAGAGAACGCATTGACGAAGAACATATAAAGACCGCCGCCGACGCAAAGGCGGAACTTAAAGAAATCCTTGTCGATATGATAGGCGAGGGCGAACCGCTGAGACTCGGCGGAAAACCCGCCGTCATTCTGGTAATCGGGGTAAACGGCGTCGGGAAGACGACTTCGATTGCAAAAATCGCCTATCTTCTGAAAAATCACGGCAAGCGAGTGCTGCTCGCAGCCGCCGATACCTTCCGCGCCGCCGCCATCGACCAGCTCGATATCTGGGCGGGACGCGCCGGGGTCGAACTCATAAAGCACAAGGAAGGCGCCGACCCGGCCGCCGTCGTATTTGACGCGGCGCAGTCTGCAAGGAAAAACGCCGACGTTCTTATCGTCGACACCGCCGGACGTCTTCACAACAAGAAAAATCTTATGGACGAGCTATCGAAGATCGACAGGGTATTAACCCGCGAGCTGCCGAATTCATCGAGAGAGACATTATTGGTCCTTGACGCGACAACCGGACAAAACGCCATCAGCCAGGCGAAAGAGTTCATGAACGCCGCCGCGCTTACCGGTCTTATAGTAACAAAACTTGACGGTTCCGCCAAGGGCGGCGCGCTGTTTTCCGTCCGCCGGGAGCTGGGGATTCCGGTGAAATTCATCTGTGTCGGCGAAAAGATAGACGACCTTGAGCTGTTCGACCCGCATCAGTTTGTCGCCGCGCTCTTTAACGAAGAATACCATGAACCCAAGGGCGACCTTGCGAATGCGCTGTCCGATGAGTTCGCCGCCAAAGAACCGGAAACCGAGTCGGAGGATTCCGGGGAATGAAAGAAACTACCTTCTGCCTCGCCTCCCACAATCCGGGAAAGATAGCCGAGATGGAAGCGCTTTTGCGCGCTCTGTCGCCGGATATACGGGTAATCGGACTTCGCGGCGCCGGATATGAAGGGGATATCGAAGAAAACGGCTCCTCATTCGAAGAAAACGCCGCGATAAAGGCGGCGGTGCCGGCGGCGCTGGGATTTATCGGCATTGCCGACGATTCGGGGCTATGCGTCGACGCTTTAGGCGGAGCACCGGGCATAAATTCCGCTCGATATTCAGGCGGCGGGGCTGATGAAAACAACGAAAAACTGCTTCATGAGCTTCGCGATGTCGAAGACAGCCTCAGAACCGCCCGATTCGTCTCGGTCATCGCGCTGAGATTCCCGGATAATTTAAAGGAAAGATACGGCGCCGGATTTGAAGTCCGGGGCGAATGCGAGGGAGTTATCATCCGCGAACGGCGCGGAGATGGCGGATTCGGCTATGACCCGCTGTTTTTCTATCCGCCGCTGGGACTTACCTTCGCGCAGCTTTCCGCAGAAACAAAAAACCAAATTTCCCATCGGGCGGCGGCGATGCGCCTTTTTGCAGAAAAATTAAAAGAATACAGGTGAAAACCGATAATGCTTACATCAAAACAACGCGCTTATCTGCGCTCGCTTGCGGTCGACCTGCCGGAAATCACCCAGATAGGCAAGGGCGGAATAACCGATAATCTCATAGCGGGACTTTCCGAAGCGCTCGAAAAAAGAGAGCTTATCAAAGTCAAAACGCTGCCCAACTCGGGACTTGAAAACCGAGAGGCGGCGGAAGAAGCCGCGGCGAGATGCGAAGCGGAACTCGTTGCCGTGATAGGCCGCGTCTTCGTGCTCTACCGCGAGTCGGAAAAGCACAAGAAAATTATACTTCCGATAAAATGAGCTTCCTTTGGGACAGACCTAAAGTCGGCATTTACGGCGGAACCTTCGCGCCGTTTCACAACGGGCATATGGCGTTGCTCAAAGCTTTTCTCTGCCGGTGCCCGCTTGACGCGGTATATGTCATGCCGGCGCGCATACCTCCGCACAAGCAGATCGATTTTGCCGACGAGCCGAATCAGCGCCTCACAATGCTGAAGCTAACGCTTAAAGTTCTGCCGGAATGGGAGGAGCGGCTGTTTGTTTCGACCTATGAGCTGAATCATAGCGGACCGAGTTATACCTACCTGACGCTCGAATATTTTCACGAGGTGATGAGCTCCGATATCACCTTCCTTTGCGGAGGAGATATGTTTTTGACGCTTCACGAGTGGAGGCGCGCCGACGAGGTCTTTCGTCTCGCCAAAATAGCATACGCCGGAAGGCCGGGCAGCGATATACAGGGCTGCGCCGACAGATATAAGGCGGAATTCGGGGCAAGGCTTATTCGTCTGTCAGCCCCGCTGGTTGACATAAGCTCCACCGAGATAAGAAGAATTGTTGGCGGCGGCGGTGATATCAGCGAGTTAGTTCCCGCCGAAACGGCGCTATATATAAAAGAAAACGGACTTTACAAAAATGTTTGACGTAGAATTTTTCAAGTCGGAGATACCGAAATACATAAGCGGAAAGCGGCTGTCGCACACCCTTGCGGTGATGGAGGAATGTCGGCGGCTCGCCGATATCTTCGGCGTCGGAGGTATCGACCGGGAAAGACTGCTCTGCGCCGCCCTGCTCCACGATATAACGAAGGAGAAAAAGGGGCGTGAGCAGATCGATCTTCTCCGGGAACTGAATGTAGAATACGATTCGGACGATATCCACAGCCCGAAAATCCTGCACGCAATAACCGGCGCCGCCTTTATTCGGCGGCAGTGGCCGGATAAGACCGACGACGAAATGGCGCTTTTAATCCTTTCGCACACGACCGGGCGACCGGGGATGGGGCTTTGCGAAAAGCTGCTCTATCTTGCCGATTATATCGAGCCGACCCGCGACTGGGAAAGTTGTATTCATCTCCGCCGTTTCTTCAAAAAGGATTTGGCGGCAATGAAAGACAACCCGGAAAAGCTGCAAAGACACCTCGACAAAACATTGGCGGTTTCTTTCGACCTTACGATAGCGGAACTTATCGGATCGGGATCCGTCATATCAATGAAAACCGTCGCGGCGCGGAACCAGCTTTTAATATCGCTTGAAACAGAACAGGCGGCGCTTTAATTCATAACAGGAAGATAAAAGATGCAGATAAATCTATTTAAAATACAGGCGGGTCCGATATGCCGGTAAACAACACAGAAGACAAGGGCGTCGGCAGAAATTCTCGCAAGGAAAGCGGAAGCAACATAAGACCGCCCAATCACCCGACAAACACCGCCTCCGCGAGCAGAGCGGCGCCGGATCGCCCCCGCTCTTCCGGCGGATATTTTACAAACGGTCAGCAGAATCAGACGGGACACAAAACCGGACAAAGACCGGCCCCCCCTCGGCGTAACACACAAAACGGCAGACCCGTCGGACAAAATCAGACGCCGGATCCGAACAGAGGAACGCACAATCCCGTCGACGTAACTTCTACCGGAAATCCTCCTTCCAAAAACACCTCCGGAAGGAGCCGGGAGCTGCGCCGCTCGGTGCGGCAGACCCGCCGGACAAGGCTGATGGCGGCTATGATAATAGCCGCGGCGGCGCTTACGATTATTATAACCGTGGCTTCATATCTGAATTACAAGCCTAATTTCGGAGACGGACTTTTCAACACCGCCCCGGATATCGGCAAAGACATTAACGCCGAAACAACGACATCCGACGGTCGGCCGGAGAGATACACCGCCGAAAAATTCACCCGCTCAAACGAGGACAGGTACAATTTCCTGGTTCTGGGAAAGGACAAGGTCGCTTATAACACCGACGTCATAATGATAGTCAATTTCGACGTCAAAACCGGCGCGATAAATATCCTTCAGATACCCCGCGACACGCTGTTCCGGGTGAACGGCAGACGGCACAAGGCAAACGCGCTCTACGCCGTGTATTACAACTACGCAAACAAGATAGGCGAATCCGACCCCATCGCCTACGGACTGCAAAGCTTTGCCGACACCATAGAAGAGAATTTAAAGATAAAAATCGACTTCTGGGCGCTCTGTACTCTTGACGGCTTCGGCGAAATAGTCGACGCAATCGGCGGAGTGCAGATGTATGTTCCCTACGACATGGATTATGAAGACCCGGATCAGGATCTCTATATCCATATAAAAGAAGGCGAGCAGCTGCTGGACGGCAAAACGGCGCAGCACTTCATCCGCTTCCGCTCCAACTATATCGAAGCAGACATCGGCCGCGTCAAGGCGCAGAAGCTTTTCCTTTCCGCTTTTGTTAAAAGTTTCAAGGAAAAATTTACGATAACTATGATCCCTGACCTTGCAAAAGCGGTGTTCCAAAATATCAAGACTTCGATAGAATACCAGTATCTGGGCTACTTCGCGCGGAAGGCGCTGGGCGCCGATCTTTCGACGATGACGATGATAACCCTGCCGGGTGATGTTATTCAAACCGGCTCCGGAGCATGGTATTATGTGACTAAACGAGCCGATGCGAGAGCTATTGTCAATCTTTACTTCAATGTCTTCGACCAGCAGATATCCGATGCGATTTTTGACCCTTATCAGAATCTGAACGACGGCATGTCATCTTCCGTCTACAAAGTGTATTATTCGCCCGCGTCGGAAAACCCGGCGAAGAAATACGCCCTCTCCGGCGCCGAAGTCGACGAACAGGGCATAAAGATAGACCTGCTTGACGACATTATAACGACAGCGGCGGAAACAGATAAACCGGACGATTAAATTCCGCCATTCAGCCCCGCTTTATCATACTACATTAAATAAAGCAGCATATAAACAACAAACGGACAGGCAGACCCATGAAAGGAAACCGATATGGACAACAAAGCAAACGAAAAAACGGCAAGCTATGATGAAGCCGTTACGGTCGAGCGCCCCGCTTCAAGCGAGGTCAAAGTCGACTCAAAGGAATTATCCGAGTTTATAGTCGGCGTTTTATCCGACAGAAAGGCGACGGACATACGCCTGCTCCGCGTCGCCGAAAAGACGGTGCTTACCGACTATTTTGTCATCTGCACCGGTAATTCCAACACCCAGATTAAGGGGATTGCCGGTGAGATAGAGGCTAAAGTCGCCGAAAAATACGGCCTTGCCCCGCGCAGCACCGAAGGCTACGCCGACGCAAACTGGATTCTTATCGACTACGGCTGCGCAATAGTCCATATCTTCAACCGCGAGAAGCGCGGCTTTTACAACCTTGAAAAGCTATACGCCGACGCAAAAGAAGTTGATATCGGAGAGCTTATAGATACGGGCGAAGAGCCGGAAGTTGATTCCGACGACGCCTCGGAATCGGATGAATAAAACAGAAAGAGATTCGACAAATGACCACAAAATACGAGTTTTCGCAGATAGATAAAAAATGGCAGGACATCTGGGACGAAAAAGAAGCCTTTAAAGCCGTTGATTTTTCCCCGAAGCCAAAGTATTACACCTTGGTCGAGTTTCCCTATCCGTCCGGAGAGGGACTGCATATCGGTCACCCGCGGCCGTATACCGCGATGGATATCGTCTCCCGCAAGAAGCGGATGCAGGGATATAACGTTCTCTTCCCGATGGGCTGGGACGCCTTCGGCCTTCCCACCGAAAATTACGCGATCAAGACGAATACCGCCCCTCAGATAGTCACCGAGCGCAACGTCGCGCATTTCAAGAAGCAGATAAAGAGTCTCGGTCTTTCCTTCGACTGGAGCCGCGAAGTCAACACTACCGACCCCGACTATTACCGCTGGACTCAGTGGATTTTCCTGCAGCTTTATAAGAGGGGACTGGCGTATAAAACGACAATGCCGGTCAACTGGTGCACCTCCTGCAAGTGCGTGCTGGCAAACGAGGAAGTCGTCGCCGGCGTCTGCGAACGCTGCGGAGGGGAAGTCGTCCGCAAGGTAAAGAGCCAGTGGATGCTGATGATAACCGCATACGCGCAAAGGCTGATAGACGACCTTGCCGATCTTGATTACATTCCGAGAGTAAAAATTCAGGAGATAAACTGGATCGGCCGCTCCGAAGGCGCGGAGATCGATTTTTCCGCCGACACCGGCGACAAAATTCCCGTTTACACCACCCGTCCCGACACCATCTTCGGCGCGACATATATGGTTATGTCTCCGGAGCATGAGCTTGTCGAGAAGTGGAAAAACGAGGGTATGCTTAAAAACGCAGACGAGATATCCGAATATCAGGCTCAAGCCGCCCGCAAATCCGATTTTGAGCGCACCGAGCTGGACGCGGATAAAGAAAAAACCGGCGTCCGCCTCGACGGCGTTACCGGAATAAATCCCGGCACCGGCGAAGATATCCCGATCTTTATCTCCGATTATGTCCTCTCTACCTACGGCACCGGCGCAATTATGGCGGTTCCGGCGCACGACGACCGCGACTGGGCGTTTGCAAAGAAATTCGGACTGCCGATAGTCGAAGTGGTCGCCGGCGGAAACATCGAAGAGGGAGCATTTACCGACGTCGAAGAAGGCATTATGGTAAATTCCGGTTTCCTTACCGGCAAAAACGTCGCCGACGCGAAACAGGCGATAACCGAATTCCTTGAAGAACACGGCGTCGGCCGCGCAAAAGTCAACTACAAGCTTCGCGACTGGGTTTTCTCCCGTCAGAGATACTGGGGAGAGCCGATCCCGATGATCTACTGCGAGAAATGCGGATGGGTTCCGGTTCCGGAATCGGAGTTGCCGGTCATACTGCCCGAACTTCCGAATTACGCGCCGACCGAGGACGGCGAATCGCCGCTTTCGCAGCTTGACTGGGTCAATACCACCTGTCCGCAGTGCGGCGGTGAAGCAAAGCGGGAAACCGACACGATGCCGAACTGGGCGGGCAGCTCCTGGTACTTCCTCCGCTACTGCGATCCGAAAAACAGCGAGGCGCTGGGCGATAAAGCGAAATTCGATTACTGGATGCCGGTCGACTGGTACAACGGCGGCATGGAGCACGTCACGCTGCATCTGCTCTACTCCCGATTCTGGGCGAAGTTCCTTTACGACGAAGGTATCCTCAGCTGCATTGAGCCGTATCTCAAGCGCACCGCGCACGGAATGATATTGGGCGCAAACGGCGAAAAGATGTCCAAATCCCGCGGAAATGTCATCAATCCCGACGAGATAGTCGGTCAATACGGCGCCGATACCCTCCGGCTTTACGAGATGTTTATCGGCGACTTCGAAAAATCCGCCCCCTGGAACCCGGACGGCGTCAAAGGCTGCAAGCGATTCCTCGACCGCGCCGCCGGAATGTCGGCGATGATAAAGGGGAAAGGCTCATCTTCAAGAAAGATCGAATCGGGACTTCACAAGACGATTAAAAAAGTCACCGAAGATATCGATCAGATGAAATTCAACACCGCCGTCGCCGCGATGATGTCGCTGCAAAACGACATTTACGAACAGGGTCATCTTACAAAAGACGAATTTGAGACTTTCATCACTCTCCTGAATCCTTTCGCGCCGCATCTGACCGAGCAGCTTTGGGAAGAGTGCGGAAACAGTAGCCTCTTAAGCCTCTCGCCGTGGCCGGAATACGACGAAGAAAAAGCCGCCGACGAAAGCGTTACCTACGCGGTGCAGGTAAACGGAAAGCTCCGCGGAACGATAACCGTTCCGGCGGATACCGAAAAGGAAGCCGCCCTTGCCGCGGCGAAAGCGGACGAAAAGGTGGCCGGTTATCTTGACGGCAAGAACCTGGTAAAGGAAATCTTCGTTCCCGGACGGATGATAAGTTTTGTGGTTAAATAAGAAATTTACAATATTCCGTTCCGCTGCCGCAAGGTAACTCTTGACAAATCCGACAAAATAGTGTATAATATTATTTGCCACCAAAATCAGAGGCAATCTTCGTCTATAAGACGCTGAGTCTACAAGACGCGACGTCCGCATTTATAAAGACGAAAAGATACAACGCCCTGATCCCGGCGGCCGACAGATTCATCGATATAACCGATACTTTTTTACAATCGGTTACGATCCGTCGAAGGGAGGGAAACAGATTAATGGCAGAAATAAGACTTAAAGAAAACGAGTCGCTTGACAGCGCTCTTCGGCGTTTTAAGAGATCCTGCGCCCGCAGCGGCGTACTTGCCGAGCTCCGCAAAAGAGAGCACTACGAAAAGCCGAGCGTCAAGCGCAAGAAGAAGTCCGAAGCGGCAAGAAAGCGCAAGTATAAGTAATCGCTTCGGTTAAAAACAAATAAGAATATCGCCGTAAATCAATACGGCGATATTTTTACGCATAATTTTATCGGCTGCCGCCGGTATCCGGTTTTAACTGATTTCGCCCGAAATAACGGCAATTTTCCACGGTTCGATATTGCTGATTTTTACATGGGTTCCGTCGTCTGTTTTCCGAAAATCCGCTTCGCGCAGAATTCCGTCATAGCCGAGAATTTTGAAAACATCCGCTTTTGCGCGCAGCAAAACTTCAAATTCTCCCGTCGCGTCAAAATTCATATTGGCGAGCAGACATACGAAATTGCCGTTTTCATCCTCACGGAACATGGAAACAACCTTACATTCATGCCCGATGATTACCGGAAGCGACGAGCGGCTGAGCCGGTCGAATATACTTATAATCTGACGCCTTTTTGCCGTAAAGAAAAATGAACTCGGATAATCATATGTGGTTACGGCTACCTGTCCGCCGAGTTTGTTTTCATATATCGTAAGACACGCCCCCACAGGCTCCGCCGTATTTATCGTAACCGCTTCGCTTAAAATATGCGCGCCTTTTTCGGGGATAAGAGCCGTTACAAAATTATTATCTCTGTCGCGGTTGAAGAAATTCATATAACAGTTGCATATATATCCCGCGTCATCTCCGTTCAGAACATGATCGGTAAATCTTTCGGATATTCCGCTGTGATATTTTCCTCCGAGCTTCACGCCGCACAGCTCGAGAAAACCGCGTTTTTCAATTATCGGCAGCGCCGACGCGCGGATAAAGGCTCCTTTCGACAGCATTTCCATAAGCTGTTCGTCGGCGCTGTATGCCGCCTCATTATACCCGATCATATACGCGCAGGCATTCCGCGGATCGGTTGTTGTAGGCACTCCGACTTGCATCAATTCGGTCTCGTAAACCCCGACATTGACTCCGACCGCGTGTTTTCCCGCCGTAAGCGACGCCAGCGTGTCATATTTCGCTTTATGCTCATGCAGAACTTCCATGAGACGGTAATTGTCGTGCCCGCTTGTGTTGAACGCAACGCCGTTGCAGCCGGCCATTACAGCAAGATACGGCTCAAGCGCCATCATTGTCTTTGATTTTCCGAGTTCTCTATAAGGGAAATTCTCAAACTCATATTGAATGTCCGTCACAAACGGCGGATAGGACAATATCTGGTTTTCGCATGTCGATACCTTTGAAAGCAGCCCGCAAGGATACGAATCTTCGTAAAAACCGCCGCCGGGTCTGCCTTTTTCCGCTTTCAGCTCATAGAACCAGTGTTCGGCGCTTCCCGTCATTTCGCCGATAATTATTTCCGGATTTACCGAATGTACCGCTTTTTCTATAATTGAAGCCACTTCGCTGTGCGAATCATAGCAGAAACGATGCCATTCGCCGTTTATTTCGCCGTTTCCGGCTTTTATCGCCGCTGTCAGGCTTTCGAAAGTTTCGCTGCGTCCGGTCTCTTTGTTGAATTTATCGATACAGGTCTGACAGCAGCAGGGACCGGCGACACCGTGATTTCCTATCCGAAGATCGTCGTCGACCCAAATGAAGTCGGGCTCCGATGAAGCAAGTATCGAATACCGCTCTGCAATATATTTTCTGAATTCTTCGGTGTTCGGGCAGAGACAGCTTGTTGATATCTCGCCGTTTATCGAAACCATCGTCTGCATCGGAGGTTTCGGGAATACCTCCCAGCCTTCTTCGAGGTGCCCCAATGTGTCAAGCACATTGAGACCGACGCTTTTTACTCCGGCGGCGCGGTATGAATTGAGGCGTTTTTTGAGCAATTCGGCGTGTTCCCGCTGAAACGAAAGCTCCCAGTATCCGAAATGCGAATATTCGGTAAATAACGCGATTTCATCTGCGACGTCGATGTTCCGGCTGATAAATTTCAAATGCTTTTCGAACTCTTTATCGTCAAAATATCTTGAATATCCGATTCTGTGCGCTTTTTTCATAATACTGCACCATATCCTTTATTGCAGCAAACGGGACTTTTTCAGTCCCGTTTTCCGTATTTATGAATTGTAATTCAGTCGAAATAAATCGTCTTGCCGGTTCTGCCGCTTTCATAGATAGCCTCGATGATATTTGTTACCATCGCCGCTTCTTCGGGCAGAACGAGCGGAGGGGTGTCATTAACTATCGCGTCGATCCACTGGCGGGCTTCATAATCGCAGTCGCTCAGCTTTTCATCTTTGTAAAGGTCGCGGTCTGCGTCGTTCGCTTCATGCAGCTCGCTGAACAGTTTCATCTCGCCGTTTTCGTCGGGACGCTCGCCGTTTACCATAACGCCGTCGCCACGAAGCTCAAGTCCGCCCAAAGTTCCGCAGATTGTCTCGTATTGGCTGCCGACGGTGTTGAGAAGCCAGGAAGCTTCGACATACATGGTCGCTCCGTTTCTGAAGCGGACAAAACCCATCGCCGAATCTTCAACCGTAAACGGAGTATCGCCCCAGGAACCCCAGCTTCCGTTGTCCTGCGCGTAATATTTCAGTTTGTGATTGACTGCTCCCGTAACGGATGCGACGTCATAGTTGCCGATCATCCAGAGCGCGGCGTCGATAGAGTGGGTTCCGATGTCGATCATCGGTCCGCCGCCCTGCTTCGCTTCGTCCATAAAGACGCCCCAGGTCGGCACACCGCGGCGGCGGATAGCCGGCGCGCGGAGATAATATATCTCGCCCAATTTCCCGCTGCGAATCAGGCTGCGGGCATACTGATACTTTGAGTCGGAACGGCTCTGATAGCCGATAGTCAGCTTCATGCCGGTGCGCTTCGCGGCGTCGCACATCGCCTTAGCTTCGGCAGAGCTTGTCGCCATCGGCTTTTCGCACATGACGTGCTTGCCGGCTTCGAGAGCGGCTATCGATATCTCGGCGTGCTTATGGTTCGGAGTAAGAACATGGACGACTTCGATTTCCTTAATCGCCAAAAGGTCTTTGTAATCAAAGAAGACTTTCGCGCCTTTGACGCCGTATTCCTTCGCGGCTTTTTCGGCGCGGTCGATAATAATGTCGCAGAAGGCGACCATTTCCACATTTTCGCATATCTTCAGCGAAGGAAGGTGCTTTCCGTCTGCGATGCCGCCGCAGCCGACTATTCCGACTTTTACGGTTCTTAGTTTGCTCATATTGTTTCTCCTCGGTTATATTTGTTTGAGTTTATTGCCATGATTAGATTATAACTCTGTATTGCCGAAATGTCAAGCCAAAAAGTGAAATTAATCGTATTATAAGGAAAGTTCCGGTAAGCGATTTATTCTCTTGACAAAGAGAGCCGCTTGTGATAAAATCATAGCTGAAATCACAGGGAGGATAAAAAATGGATACATATAAGAAATACACCCCTGCGCAGCGGGCGGAAAAAGCATTCAAAATCGAAATCCCGGATCAGGTGCCTACCTTTGAGCTTGAATTTCAGCTCGCTCCCGAGCTGTTCGGCCGAGAGCTGATCTGTTACAATCACAACGCGGAGGAGTTTGCGAAACTTTCCCGCAAAGAGCAGGAAGCTTACATCGACGAAGAAGCGGATTTTACCGTCAAAGTCTACGAAGCGCTCGATTACAGCATCATCCCCTGTTACGGCGGTCGCTGGGCCGTTGATTCCTGGGAATATAAAGCGTTTGTAAAAGCCATCCGCCAAAGAATCGGCAACACCCGACTGCTCGGTAATCACGGCGACGGTACCTACTCGATCCCCGACGGCAATCATATGTATGAATTTGCTTACCGTCTCTACGACGACCCGGAAGGGATGAATCGAGACGCGGAAAACATGTGCCGCGGCGCGATAGAGAACAATAAAAAACTTAGCGAAGCCGGAATTGACGTCGTCTGGCTCTGCTCCGACTACTGCTACAACAGCGGGCCTTTCATGAGCCCGGAGATGTTCTCCGAATATGTAACGCCTTACCTCGCGAGGATAATCGCTTCGGCTAAAGCAGAGGGCCTCTGGACGATAAAGCATACCGACGGCGACATTATGCCTATCCTAAATCAGCTCGTCGATACCGAGCCGCACGCCTTGCATTCTCTCGACCCGATGGCCGGCGTTGACATCGCCGAGATAAAGCGGCTGTACGGCGACCGCATCGCTCTCTGCGGCAACGTAAACTGCGCCCTTATGCAGACCGGCACCGAGGAAGAGGTAAGAGAGAGCGCCATGTATGCGCTCAAGCATGGCATGCCGGGCGGAGGATATTTCTTCTGCACATCAAACGTCCCCTTCCGCGGTATGCCGCCGGAAAGATATACCTTGATACTCGACATCTGGCGCGAATACCGCGACTATCCGCCGAAGCTCTGATAAGGAGGCAGTTATGAAAAGAAAGGTAACCGCTCAATCCTTTACCCTGACGATACCGACTTATCCCGAAGCGCCTTATGAGACGCTGCCGATGTTCGCCGAAACGAGAAATCACCAGGCGACCTCCGGCAACCCGTTCCCTAACGCCGTCACCCTCTCTCCCTGCGCCGAAACGGCGGAAGATCGCGACTACATCGCAGTGCGGCTGGAAAACAAATATATGCAGCTTATAATCCTGCCTCAGTTAGGCGGGCGTATCTTCGCCGCCCTTGACAAGCGCAGCGGATATAACTTTTTCTACCGGCAGCACGTTATAAAGCCGGCGCTGATAGGCTGCCTCGGCTCCTGGATATCCGGCGGAGTTGAGTTCAACTGGCCTTTCCATCACCGCCCGGCGACTTATATGCCGTCCGACTGGACTATCGAAGAAGGCGAGGACGGCTCGGCGACCGTCTGGCTCTCCGATTCCGACCCGTTTTATCGGATGAAAGGCACCGTCGGCATCTGCCTCTATCCCGACAAATGCTATATCGAAACCAAGGTTCGGGTAACAAACCGCACATCCGTTCGCAATCCTTTCCTCTGGTGGCAGAACGCCGCCGTTTCGATAAACGAAAATTATCGCCTTTTCTTCCCGCATGACGTTGATCATGTCGTCCAGCACTATCGCACGGTTTCGACTTCCTGGCCCATCGCAAAAGGCAACTACGCCGGCTGCGACTTCGGCGACGGCACCGATATCAGCCTGATATACAACGCTCCGCACTCTACCTCTTATTTCGCCGCGCCTTCGAAATTCGATTTCTTCGGCGGATACGACGAGGGCAAGGACGCCGGCGTCATCCATATTGCCGACCATCACATCTCCCCCGGAAAGAAAATGTTCGCCTGGGGACAGGATCAGAACGCCAAAAGCTGGGAAACGAAGCTGACCGACGACGACGGCCCCTACTGCGAGCTTATGGCGGGCGTTTACACCGACAATCAGCCCGATTTTACCTGGCTTGCGCCTTATGAA
>JGI24712J26585_10000305_pt1 | contig 42272 bp, 32 predicted proteins | sample BioPla3DNA2_FD_26585 | JGI IMG/M metagenome (IMG submission 26585)
ACTTAGAAAACTTGGCACCGTTCGATGAGCGTTTTTTAAGTGGTTATAGAACAGAGACTTATCAGGTAGATTTGAATGAAGGATACGATGAGGCGAAGTCTGTAATGTCTCAAGTAATAGACACTTTGATAAAGGAGGATATCGGTGGAGATCATCAGAGAATTACCTCTAAATCAACAGACTATAATGATGTAAAGTTTAAACATATTCTTTTGCCAATTTATATCAGCGTTTATAAATTTAAAAAGAAAGTTTATAGATTTTTGGTTAATGCTCGTACAGGAGAGGTGCAAGGAGAACGCCCATACAGCGTATGGAAAATTATATTTACAGTTATATTATGTATAGGTGCAGCTGTTGGTTTATATTACCTGTTTCAAAAGCTTTGATTCTATTCTTTATAAAATGCGAAGTGTAAAAAATGGACAAATTGATTCTAGTTATTGGTCAATGGTTTTATTTAATCCGATTTTTGCACTGATGTCGAAATTTAATGATTAAAATAAAAATAATGGGAAAATTATCGCAATTAGAACCAAAAGAAGTATGGAAATACTTTGAAGAGATTTGTGCAGTGCCACGACCCTCAAAAAAAGAGGAGAAAATAATAGAGTATATCAAACAGTTTGGCATAAAGCACAACTTAGCCACCAAAGTTGACAAAATTGGTAATGTGTTGATACAAAAACCTGCAACTAAAGGGTGGGAGGATCGAGCAACAATCATACTCCAAAGCCATATGGATATGGTTTGTGAGAAAAATTCAGATGTGAAGTTTGATTTTGAAAAAGATGCTATTCAACCGTATATTGACGGAGAATGGGTAAAAGCAAAAGGCACAACTCTAGGTGCTGATGATGGTATTGGAATGGCTGCACAGTTGGCACTTTTAGCGTCAAAAACAATAGAGCATGGCGATATCGAATGTCTCTTTACCGTTGACGAGGAGACAGGGCTTACCGGAGCATTCGCTCTAGAGCCGGGATTTATGAAAGGGAAAATATTGTTAAATCTTGATTCCGAGGACGAAGGAGAAATTTTTATTGGATGTGCCGGAGGTATAGATACCGTTGCAATCCTCGAATATGCGCCAAAAAGCATTCCAAGTAAAAGCAAGGCGTTTGCACTTAAAGTATCGGGACTTAAAGGAGGTCACTCTGGTGATGAGATAGACAAAGGCTTAGGCAACTCAAATAAAATAGCCACTCGTTTTATGATGCAAGCATCAAAATTGACCGATGTGCGTATAGCTTCTTTTGATGGAGGGAATCTTAGAAATGCCATACCACGCGAAGCTACCGTAATATTTGTAGCTCCTAAAGGCGATTCCATACCATTAAAAAACCTATGCGAAAAATTTTACACAGAAATTAAAAACGAGTTAAAATCAACAGAACCAAACGTATTAGTTGAGATTACAAGTGCAGATATGCCGAAACATGTTATTAATCGCAAAGCGCAGGAGAAACTGTTAAATGCTCTACATGGTGTTTGGCATGGTGTTGTTGAAATGAGCCGTGATATCCCCGGACTTGTTGAAACATCAACAAACCTGGCATCTGTAAAGTTTATCGGTAAAAACAGAATAGAAATCACAACAAGTCAGCGCAGTTCAGTTGAATCGCAAAAGCAGGCAATCGCCCAAACTGTAGCTTCTGTTTTTGAACTTGCTGATGCTGGAATTGAGCATTCAAGCGGTTATCCCGGTTGGCAGCCAAATACTAAAAGCCCTATTTTAGAGATTTCAGTAAAAGCATATAAAGATCTTTTTGGGAAGAAACCACTCGTAAGAGCAATTCACGCAGGTTTAGAGTGCGGGTTGTTCTTAAAAAAATATCCCGATTTAGATATGATATCGTTCGGACCAACTTTAAGAGATGTACACTCACCTGATGAGAGAATACATATAGGTTCAACTCAAAAATTCTGGGACTTCTTAATTGAAGTTATCCAAAAAGCACCGTTAAAAAAATAGATAGTTAATATGTTATCTTACCAAAGTCTCCAGTCATTATTGATTGGAGACATTTTGGTTAAAAGTGAAGTATAATATGTTTTTTAATCAGATATCTACGCTCAAAAAGTCCATAATAATAGCCTCAGTTTTTTTGGTAATAGTTGCATTATCAGGATATTGGGTTTACTATATAACATTCCACAGACCCGTAAAATTTAAGCATGAAAAAAAATGCACAATATATGTTACGCCAGAAACATCGTGGGAGGAGTTGGATTCAATGCTCAATAGATGTTTCAAACTGGAGAATAATCTTGCTTTTGAACGTATCGCTAAATATAAAAACTTGGAAAAATCCTTCAAACCCGGACGCTACGTTTTTGAAAGATCGATATCAGCAAACGATTTGGTTAATACTTTTAAGTATGGAAGGCAAACTCCTATTAATGTGGTGTTTAACAGTTTAAACAACTTAAATGAGCTGGCAGGGAAGTTGGGTAACCAGATGATGTTTGATAGCATAGATATACAAAGAGAACTGTCTGATAATGAGGTTATTGAAAGTTTTGGGTTTAATAAAGAGACATTTCCCGCAATGTTTATTCCAAACAAATATCAAGTCTATTGGACTGACACGCCGATGGCTTTTCTAAAACGTATGAAAAGAGAGTATGATAAGTTTTGGAATCAAGAGCTAGTAGAAAAAGCTAAGATGTTAAATCTTACTCCCATTGAAGTCTCTATTTTAGCTTCGATTGTTGAAAAAGAGAGTTTTGTTGCAAGCGAAATGCCAACTATTGCAGGTGTTTACCTAAATCGTCTGAAAGCAAATATGCCATTGCAAGCCGATCCAACTGTGGTTTTTGCAACAGGGAAGTTCTCGGTGCGACGAGTGACAAAGAAAATGTTAGCAGTTGAGTCTCCGTACAATACCTATAAAAACACAGGTTTGCCACCTGGACCAATCTGTATTCCCTCTATTCAGAGCATAAATTCCGTATTAAATCCCCAAAAGCATGAATATTTGTTTTTTTGTGCCTCTGTAAAAATGGACGGTACACATGTGTTTGCCAAAACATTACGTCAGCACAATGCAAATGCAGAAAAGTATAGGAAACTGTTAAATAAAAAGAGGATTTATAAGTAGTATCATTCAAAACAAACAATTATGCAAAAAACTATAAATAGACTGAAACCTATAATTGCAATAGTGTTGATACTTATTTTATATCGTATCATTGCGTTTGGTATAAAAACATGTTTGCCGTTCGATACTTTCAGTTTTATTAATTTTCTGTCTGATATTTTGGCGTTTACCTTAACATACTATGTTGTCAGGTTTTTTGTTCGCAAAAGTTTTAAAAACGAGGTGTCGTGGTGGATAGTGCTGTTAATAAGTATTTTGCCTGCAATAGTTATAATTGTTCTTTTTAGGATACTTCTACTACTTATATTTTAAGCAATTAACAATGAGCAATGCGTTGCACTGAGCGTAGTTGAAGTGTGCAATGAACAATTATGAAATATAAAAATTAAAAGCAGTTGCGACTCTTGTGGTTGCACAAAATTTAATATTCCTTAATTCATTAATGGTTCGATATTATTTGGGCTTCAGTTCGAATATAGAAATGACTGATTGTCTAAAGATCTTATCATATAATCCTAAAACTATTATTTGAAAGACGTAAATTATTCCCATATTTGCGCTCTGAAAAATTCAGCTATTTATTACAAGTATCCAACCCGCTAAATCCTAATGTATTTGGGCTCAAACAATTAGGGGTGCCTTTATTGGCAGTTGTGTTTTACTCCCGAAGTTGCAGAATTTAGTGGTAGTTATCTGTAATTCAATGGTTTTACACCACTAAATTTAAATTTATGGAATCATTTTTAGAAACAGGCTTAAGTCAGGAACTGTTAGATGCAATTGAAGATCTAGGTTTTATAAAGCCAACACCAATCCAAGCCGAAACCATTCCTATTCTACTTTCAAGTGATAAAGATGTTGTAGCATTGGCACAGACAGGGACAGGTAAAACAGCCGCTTTTGGATTGCCTGCTATAGAGCTTACTGACAGTGATTTAAATTATGTTCAGACTATTGTTTTGTGTCCTACACGAGAACTGTGCCTTCAAATAACCAAAGATTTGAAAAACTACGCCCAGTTTGTTAAATCACTTCGAATTGCGGCTCTTTACGGAGGCGCAAATATTGTCGCACAAATTCAGGAGCTAAAACGTGGTTGTCACATAGTCGTAGGTACTCCGGGTCGCGTTATTGACCTAATAGATAGGGGAGTCTTGAAACTTCAAAATGTTAAACGTGTTGTTCTTGACGAAGCCGATGAGATGTTGAACATGGGCTTTATTGAAGATTTGGACACTATTTTAGACAAAACGCCTAAAGAGAAGCAAACGTGGCTTTTCTCGGCAACCATGCCTGCGGAGATAAGCAGGATTGCGCAAAAGTATATGACCGATCCGCACGAAATTGCAGTTGGAAAACGTAATGCGGGTGCTGATAATGTTAAACACGACTTCTATTTAGTTCAGGCAAAAGATAAATATGCCGCACTTAAACGTATTTGCGATATTAACCCTAAAATATATTGCATTGTTTTTTGTCGCACACGACAAGAGACAAAAGAGGTTGCAGATGGCTTAATGGCTGACGGTTATAACGCAGATGCTCTGCATGGCGACCTTTCGCAAGCACAACGCGACCACGTAATGGCACGTTTTAGACAAAAACACTTGCAAATTTTAGTTGCTACCGATGTTGCGGCACGTGGAATTGATGTTGATAACCTTACACATATTATAAACTACAGTTTACCAGATGATCCTGAAGTCTATATCCACCGAAGCGGACGTACAGGTAGGGTAGGACGTAGTGGCACGTCTGTGTCGATAATTCACTCACGTGAACAGCATAAAATAAGGAATTTTGAACGTCTGTTGAAAAAACCGTTTAATTACGTGAAAGTGCCCAATGGGCGAGAGATTTGTGAGAAACGACTCTTCAATCAAATTGACAAAATCGAGAATATTACGATAAATCCAGATGTTGCTCCATACCTTGATATAATTTATAAAAAACTCCAATGGCTTGATCGTGAGCAACTAATCCAAAGGTTTGTATCGGTAGAGTTTAATAGATTTTTGGAGTATTACAAAGATGCACAAGACATTAATATTAAGCAAGATACGAAAAAACGTGAGGAGAGAGGCTTCAGAGACTCGAAAAGATTTGATGATGGTAGGGGAGGTAAACGCTCATCGAGAGGCTTTGGTAGCTCTGATGTTAAAGGATTTACAAAACTCAAGATTAATCTTGGAAGTAAAAACGGTATAAAACCAACGCGTTTAATAGGTCTTATAAACGACCGCACCAAAAACCGCGATATAGCTTTCGGCAGAATTGATGTCTCAGATAACTATACAGTTTTTGAAGTATCATCAAGACATGTTAACGAGGTTGCCAACACTCTGTTTGGCGCAACAGTACGCGGAGTAATTGTTGATATTGAGGTATTTAAAGGTAGTGGCAAAGCAAGGGAAAGAGGTGAAAATATTTCCGACGGCAAGCGTAGCTCGCGAGGAAGCCGTAACAAAAAGTAGAGACGGAGCATGCTCCGTCTCTACAATGCGTTGATTTAGCGAATTTTAATTTGACGTGGTCCTTTTTTAATCGCTTGTTCTTTTTTAGGAATTACGATTGAAATAATTCCGTTATCTTGTGATGCCGTTACCTTTTCTTGGTCTAAATAGTTAGGTATTGAAAAGCTGCGGCTAAACTCTCTTGAGCAGAACTCACGGCGAATGTAATTTTTTTTCTCTTCTGTGTCTTTCTCCTCAATTTTTGCAGAAACAGTTAAGACATCGTTGTTTAAGTCAATGTTTACATGCTCTTTTTTGAAACCAGGGGCAGTTAGTTCAATGGTAATATCTTTCTCGTTGTCGAGAATGTTTACGTTTGAGCAACCACCTGCTGCGCTTCTGTAGAAATTTGGCATCACCTGATCGTTGAAAATTGAGTCAAAAAGTGAAGTCATTCTTGGTTCTTCGTTAAAAATACTTGGTAACATAATAATATCCTCCTAAATTTTAATGTTATTGTTAAATTAATTTATTGTTCTACTAACAATATTGCAATAGATATGCCATCGCAAAAATATTAAATTAAATGCCAAAATGTCAGTAGTTGTTTAATTTTAAACTGCCAAAACAGCAGTATGTAAACTTTAAACACATACAAAAAAAAGAGACGCCATAATATGACGTCTCTACAATACATTGACATTTAGTTGTTAATTGCTCTTAAATTTTACTTTTTAACTAAAAAGTCTGTGTTAATCCGTTTAATCCGTGTCATCTGTGTTCCAATTGCTACAGTTTATATCGTAACCCCAAGTAGAAAACTCTTCCCACAATCGGTCCCCAAAGCATTGAAGCGTCGAAGTTTCCGCCAAATGGGTCACTTGCTCCAATTATTGGATTCTTTTGTTTGAAATCGGTAATATTTTCTGCCCCACAGTAAATATCAAATTTACCTATGCGAAAGGTTATTTGTCCATTAAGCAAGATATGCTCGGGAGATTTTTCTGGCATTTGCATTTCTTCTGGAAGCCATGATGTGTCGGGTATCCGGCTTGAACCGTTAAACTGTGCTGTTAAATCGAATTGCCACCTTTTGTTTTCGGTTAAGTATGATCCGGAAATCAACCCTTTATAGCTGTTAACAAACGGTTTGCGTTGAAAGGTACCGTTTATTGTTGTTTTGACGTCGCTGTATCGTATTGCCGCGGTTAGCTCGAACTGGAATAGAGGCTCCAACTTTATCTCTATCTGGTAGTTGTTGGCAAACGATTTTCCGTTAAGATTATAGAAACGGACTTGTGTTCGGTCTGCGTCAACGTCAACAATCATCTGATTTACAAAGTGTGTGCGGTAATATTCGGCGGTAACTGTGGCTTCGTTGCTAAACAGAACAAACGATTGAGATAGGTTTAGCCCATAGTTCCAAGCCTCTTCGGGCTTAATCTCTTCTTGTACAATAAATTGGCGACTTGAAATCATTAGCCCCGTATTCTCGGCAAGCAGGTTGGGTAGCCTGTAACCCTTGCCAATTGAGCCACGAACGGTTGTGTGCTCAAAAATATTGCTACGTAAGTGAACCCTCGGAGTAAAAAACAGTCCATGTTTGTTGTGATAATCGCCACGAACGCCAAAAATTCCTGTAAAATGCTCATGATAATGAAAGGTGTATTGACCAAACAGTCCTGGAATAACATCTTCACGATTAAAATCGGTGGTGTCGAACATTTCATTATATTTATCATAGATACAGCTCACACCGCCATTTATTTTGTGCGACTCCGATTTTATCTTATCTTCATAAATAATGTTTCCGTACAGAGTGTTTTGGTTTCCGTTGTAATCGCGTATTCCGTAAAAAGATTTGTGTTCGTGATATGTGTAGTTTAGTCGCGTTTCGATTATTGCATCAGAGTGTTTTGAGACGAAAAAGCGACTGTTTGCATTCGCCTCAAAACGATTTGTGTTAATGACTAAGCCATAAAAATTAGCTGCGCTGTCGCCAAAGTATCCTAATTGGCCACCTTCGCGTTTTTCTTGCATAAGACTGAAACCAAACCGAGACTCCAATACACCGTGTTTTTCGTATCTATATCGGTTTGTGATATTAAATTTTTTTACTAACGGATTGTCGAGAAACGAGTCGCCATTACGGTCAACTTTGTTGCTAAGGTTTTCAATATGAGTCATTAACATGGTTGACCAATCGTGGTTGATTTTTTTTGCAAATATCAGACTGTTTTCAATTCGTCCGAAGTCGTTGACAAAAAGGTTTAGTCCGAAATCGGTATTTTCGGGTCTTTTAAGCTCAACGTTTATCTGTCCGGTTATTGCCTCGAAACCATCTACAACGCTCGATGTTCCTTTCGCTACTTGAATCGACTCCATCCACGGACCTGGAATAAATGACATTCCTAAAGGTATCCCTAATCCGCGAAGTGTAGGAATATTTTCAGCCATCATTTGACTGTAAATGCCTGCTAAGCCGAGCAACTGTATATGTTTTGCTCCTGTCATGGCATCGCTGTATGATACGTCAACAGAGGCGTTGGTTTCAAAAGCTTCAGAGAGATTACAACAAGCAGCTTTTTGTAATTCTCTGTCAGATAGCACGTTAGTTAATATAGGGTCGACTCTTGAATAGTGTGAACCCGATTTTCTGGCTTTAACAACAATTTCGCTTAGCTCTTGACTCTCTTTGAGGTTGACTACAATTTTTTCATTTACCGAGCTGATCACTATTGTGTCAGTTTCAAATCCAACAAAACTTACAATTAGTTTGTGTGGAAGTTTTGTGGTTACGGGTAATGTAAAGTTGCCGTCTGTGTCGGTTACAACTCCATGTGTTGTTCCTTCCCAGTAAACACTTGCTCCGATAAGAGTTTCAACGTGTTCGTGATCGCCGTGCATATGTGATGTTACTACACTGCCTTTTAGTTCTTGTGCTTTTGCCACTATATTGAACAGTGCTAATATTATTATGGTTAATGAAATTTTTTGCTTCATTTGATTATGTGTTTAATTATTATTTTCTGTATGAATATAGGTTAGTGTTAATTTTCTGTATATTAGAATATTAACTAAGCTGTTTTATAAAAAAACAGTTACGAAAGAAAACAATAATCAAACTTTAGCTGATGAATCGATTTAAGCAAATCAATTCCTGAGATAATAATTGGTGGGGGATTGACAAAACAGTAGATAAAATCTTCTGTAACAACAGTTTCATCTGCATCTGCTGTGTTGATGCAAAACAATATATCTTTTGCAAAGCTGTACTGATAAGATAAATCAAGAGTACGCTCTACCGTATTGTTGTAGTGGTATTGTATATAGGCCTTAGTGATTACACAACACTCATCGTCATTATGTGTTGAGTTGTGGTTTTCTTCTTTGTGGCTATGGTTGATATGGTGTATCAAATGGTGCTGGTGGCATGCAGAAACTTCGTCAACAAGAGAAATATCTGTGACATTACATGTCAGGCATTTATGGAAATACAACTTTATACCTACGCTTGTAACGAGAGTTAAGGTTGCTAATGTTAATGCAAATATTTGTTTTAACAATATTCTCATTAATGATGATGTTTTTTGCTTTGCTAAATTACAAAACATTCAGCAATTAGGACAAAGAAAGCACGGATTAAACAAAATTACATAGATAAAAAATCCGTGTAAATCCGTTTAATCCGTGTTATCTGTGTTCCATAAAATTTTAAAACAGTCCAGTAATGTTGCCGTTTTCATCAATATCAATACTGTTTGCTGCAGGTACACCTGGAAGTCCAGGCATTCTGATAATTTCGCCTGTGATAGGAATTACGAAACCTGCGCCGGCAGCTATCTCTATTGCTCGCACGGTTATTACAAAATCTTTGGGTCTGCCAAGCAAGTCGGGATTATCCGACAGTGACTTTTGTGTTTTTGCAACGCAGACAGGCAGATGTTCAAGTCCTAATCTTGCAATGCTCTCTAAATCAGCTTTTGCGCGTGGAGTGTAGTCAATTGCTTCAGCTCCATATATTTTCTTTGCAATGATTTCAATTTTTGCCTCTACGGATTGATTCCAATCGTATAGAGGTTTGTATTTTTCAGTGCAACAACTAATAACATTAACAACCTCGTTGGCTAAGTCAATAGCTCCCTCACCGCCTTTTGCCCAAACGTTTGCCTCAACGGCTTTTACTCCATATTTCTCGGCTACATGATCAATAATAAACTTAACCTCTTCATCGGTATCAGCAGTAAAACGATTTATTGCAACAACCGCTTTTACTCCAAATTTCCTGATGTTTTCGATATGCTTATCCAAGTTTTCAATTCCTTTGTCCAGAGCATCAACATTAGGTTTGTTAAGATCAGCAATAGGTACTCCTCCATGATATTTCAAAGCTCTGATTGTAGCTACTAATACTACCGCTTTTGGAGACAACCCACTGTATCCGCATTTAATATCGAAAAACTTCTCGGCCCCAAGGTCAAAACCAAATCCGGCTTCTGTAACAACATAGTCTGAAAGCGAAAGCCCCATTCGGGTTGCAATTACAGTGTTTGTTCCTTGTGCAATATTTGCAAATGGACCACCATGAATTATAGCTGGTGTGTTTTCTATTGTTTGTACCAGGTTGGGTTTGATAGCGTCTTTTAAAAGAGCAGCCATTGCTCCCTCGGCTTTCAAATCGCGGGCGTAAATAGGCTTGCGGTCGTATGTAAATCCAACGAAGATATTTCCTAATTTGTTTTTCAAATCATTCAAATCGTTAGCGAGACAAAGTGCAGCCATAACTTCTGAAGCGGCAGTAATATCAAATCCTGTTTCGCGTGGCACACCCATTGAGCGACCTCCTAACCCTACAACGATATCACGCAATGCGCGGTCGTTCATATCCATAACACGCTTCCATGTTATTGTACGAGGATCAATACCTAAGCTATATTTTTTCGAGTGTATATTGTTGTCTATCAATGCAGAAAGCAGATTGTGAGCTTTCTCAACAGCTGCAAAGTCGCCTGTAAAGTGAAGGTTGATATCTTCCATAGGTAATACTTGGCTATAGCCACCACCTGTTGCTCCACCTTTTATACCAAAAACAGGTCCCAATGATGGTTCACGCAATACAACCGTTGCATTTTTTCCTATTCGGTTTAAGGCTTGAGTCAAACCAATACTTACCGTTGTTTTCCCTTCTCCTGCAGGTGTAGGCGATATTGCTGAAACCAATATAAGCGAATTTTTAGCAACATTATCCATATCAATAAGTGATAATGGTAACTTAGCTTTATATTTACCGTACTGCTCAATCAATTCATTGTCAATGCCTAAGCTTGAAGCAATTTCAGTTATCGGCTTCATTTTTGCATTTTTGGCAATTTTTTGATCACTGTTCATTTTTTTATACAATTTAACTGTTTATTTATAAATTTATTTTTCACTAGTAGTTAACAGTTATGTTAACAAATATTTTTGTAAAATCCAAATAACACTATAACAACATAACATCGGAATTGTTATCAATTACAAAGATATATTTAATATTGAAAATGACTGTATGCAATTCCGATTTCAAAATCATAGATTTGTGTTTTTAAAAGTTTTATTGCAATTTTGTAGAATATCAATACATTGTAAATATTAAAACACGCAATATTATGACTGAAACACAAAAAAAAGAGCTTAGAGATGCTTCAATAATAGCGTTACGCGACTGTATGGGTCTTAAACCTGAAGAAACTCTATTAATAGTTACCGATGAAATTAAACGCGAAATAGGACAATCATTACACGAAGTAGGGAAGGAGTTGTGCAAGGAATCGATATTGGTAGAGATAAAATCGAGAGAAATTAATGGTCAGGAGCCACCAGCGTTGATATCAGAGCTTATGAAAAAGGTTGATGTTGTGGTTTGCCCTACTGCAAAATCGCTTACACATACCGATGCTCGCAGAAATGCTGCAAAAGAGGGTGTTAGATTTGGCACAATGCCTGGAATTAATATCGATACCATGATACGTTGTTTAAACGCCGATTATGAAAAAATAATTTCGCTTACCGATTATATTATCGAGAAACTTCAAGGTGTACAAAATGTTAGAGTTGTAACCGCAAAAGGTACCGATATAATAATGCCTATTGGAGGTCGAAATATATTGCCAAGCAAGGGTGTGCTTCGTGAAAAGGGTGAAAGTGGAAACTTGCCATCTGGAGAGGTATATTTAGCTCCGTGGGAAGATAAATCAAACGGAAAGGTTGTTATAGACGGCTCAGTTTCAGGTATAGGAATGTTGGAAGAACCGATTGTAATTGAGGTTGTTAATGGATATGCCGAAACCATTAAAGGTGGGAAACAGGCAAAACAGTTAGAGGAGATGTTAGACAAAACGGGTCGTGATGCACGAGCAGTAGCAGAATTTGGAATAGGAACCAATTACAAGGCAATTCTAACTGGACATATTTTAGAAGATGAGAAAGTTTATGGAACAATTCACGTAGCCTTTGGTAACAACCTTTCAATGGGAGGTCGTATTTCTGTAAGCTCACACATAGATGGTTTGGTTAAAGAACCCGATGTTTATTTTGACGATAAGCTTGTAATGACCAAAGGAAAAATTATCGGATTCGAAGTATAAACAATTAGTCGTATAGACTCATTCGAAAACCATTATAAATTAATAGCAAAGAACTTTATTGCAGTCTGGTGTTAGTTACTAATTTATTGACACCCAATTTTTTTGTGTGTAGGGTAAGGTATATTGTCTAGAAGCTCCGCTAAATCTAATAGACTGCGGCATTTAGAAATTGACTGAGTGTCGTTAAACTCGGGAACGTTTGTTCTTTTCTGTGTATTGGAATAGATTTCAATAATTTTTGCATGCTTTGGCGAGTTGGCTTTCAGCTCATTAACAAGAAGTTCAAACTCTTTGCAAACCTCGCTTTTTTTATAGTGATTTTCGTGCGCAAAGTTTAAATATTTGACTATCTGAAATGCATCGAACTTTCTTAGTAGGCGTTTGTTGAAAGAGTTTAAATGTGCACATTTAGAGTTACACTCGTTTATTTTATCAATAAAGTTTGTCTCTTTCCAGTAATCGCTTAATGCTTTGGGGGCGTTATCAATGTAACTATCAATGTATAAGCTATCTGCACCAAATAGAGTTTGGATATTTTCTAAAAAATATCGCAAATCTAAAATACTTTGCAAACAGTAGGTTTTGTATGAAAACCTGTTTTCAATAATCTGTTTTAATGCTGGTCCGGTTCCGAACGGCACTCTATCAGAAAAGCGTGCTGAGGGGAAAACCATTGTATTATTTGCAATTACTGTTCCACCAAGCGGAAATAGTTTATTTAGGAAATAGAAATCCTCGCCTGCATTTTTTCGGTTCATTCCCTGTTGCTCAACATAAACCGAAGCCTTGACAGCAAAAGCCGAACCTACGGTGTGATAAGCCCATTGCCAGCCAATATACTCCATTGCCAATCTGTAATATCGCAGATAAAGCTCATATAGCATTATTGCATGACATAGGCTCTTGTCAATATCTTTTTTTGGGTGCACAAAAGGCACAACTGCTTGACGTACAGAATTGTTGTTATAAAATAGTTTCTCCAACTCCGATAAATAGTTTTGCATAACCGTTGTGTCGGCATCTAAAGATATTATAAAGTTCTCGGGTCTGTTGATATCGTTAAATCTTCTAATAGCCTCGTCCATGCCAACCTTGCGGGCATAACCGGCTCCTGCAAACTTTTTTCTTACAGCTCCGAGCCAAATGGGTAGAACTTTTATTTTGTCGTTTTTAAGTTGCTTTGAAAATTCGACAAGTCGGTCAAATATCTCTTTGTTGTAGTCATGTGTCTCTTTTGGCTTGCCCTCGGGGAAATTAACCACAATAATAATTTCAATAAATCCCTCGGGCGGATCACATTGGCATAAAAGCTTTACGTTTTCTAAAACGTCTGGTTCTGAGCAACATGGAATAACAACAACCCCCGACAACGAGTTGTCAGGGGGAGTTGAAATATATCGTGGGTTTTGCCCTATCAAGTAGTTGTTGGCAAACGTCATTTGTAGTGTTATTTGTTTTGGGCTGCTCTGTACTCGGCGTTTAGACCCTCTACTATTTCGTTAGTAATATTTAGGTTTGGATTGCCGTGCATGATTGTTCCAAGACCTGTGTTTGTTAATATTAAGTCGTAGCCAGCAGACATGTTGTAGCGTTCGACGTAACTTACAATGGCTTCATAAAGAATTTCGTTTAAGCGTTGTTGCTCAATCATTAGCTCTTCCGTGAGTTTTGCTTCTAAATTGTCCAATCTCTCTTTTTGCTCTAACAGTTCCCGTTGTTGCATCTCCATTGATGCTTGTGACAGAAATCCGCCTCGCTGTGCCTTTTCTTGAAAAGCAAGATAATCCTTTTCAAACTGTTTTGCCTTTTTCGTAAACTCATTTTCACTTTTTTGCCTTTTAGCCATAAAGTCTTCGTTCATTTTTATGGACTGCTCGTAAGTAAGTAGCACAGAATCAATGTTAACGTATGCAATATTAATATTTGTGCTAATAGAGTCTTTAGTGGTTTCAACTGCAGTCTTATTTTCTGCGGATGTTGTGTGTTTGGAAATAGCGTATCTGTCTATAAATAACCATATTACCAATACTCCAAGAACGATAAGTGCAATATTCTTTATTTTTTCCATTTTTTTGATAGTGTTAATAGTTTAAATTTTGCGCAAAGTAAGTAAAACTCTTTAATATTTTAGGTGTTTTTATATTACTCATTGTTCTCAATTTTTTTTGCCTCTTGCCAAATTGCTTCCATTTCATCAAGAGTCATATTGTGTAAGTCTTTGCCTTTCAATAAAGTCTGTTCTTCCAAATAATTGAAACGCTGTATAAATTTACGATTTGTCATTTCCAATGCCTTTTCGGGGTCAATACCGTACAGCCTTCCGGCGTTAATCATTGCAAACATAAGGTCGCCAAATTCGCTTTCAATCTTTTCGGTGCTGTTTTCGGGATTGTTGAACTCGTAGGTTAGCTCGTTAAGCTCCTCCTGCACTTTGTCCCAAACCTGCTCGCGATATTCCCAGTCAAAGCCAACTCCGCGTGCCTTTTGTTGTATCCTAAAAGCCTTAATCATAGGAGGTAAGCCAGATGGCACACCCGATAAAACACGCTTTTCGCGATCCTTCTCCTTAAGTTTTATCTTTTCCCAATTCTCCTCAACCGTCTTAGAGTCATTGGCTTCAACATCTCCGTAGATATGCGGATGTCGGTGTTTAAGTTTTTTTATCAACGTTTCTATAACGTCGTTTAGTGTAAACCACTCTTTTTCAGTGGCTATACGTGAATAAAAGACAATATGCAGTAAAATATCGCCCAACTCTTTTTTTATCTCGGCCACTTCTTTACTCAATATAGCGTCAGATAGTTCAAAAGTCTCTTCAATAGTTAGTTGTCTGAGTGATTCTACCGTCTGTTTCTTATCCCAAGGGCATTTTTCGCGCAACTCGTTTAATACATCAATTAAATGTCCAAAATTTTTGACTGCTTTTTCTTTATTAGAATCCATTAGCTTCCTCAATATCAAATGTTTCCACCATCCAAGCCAAAGGGGCTTCGGTTGTAATATCTCTTAAACGCTGTTTAATTACCTTGTTCAACTCCGAACGCCTAAAGAGGTCTAACTTGGCTTCGGTGTTGAAAATCATAATAATAAACACACTCATATGATTCTCTTTTTCGCGTAGAATGTCAATATGGTGCAACCCATCAAACGACATCAATTCATCTTTGAACTGTTTTACAAGCTCCTCGAAAAGCCCCTCGGCATCAGGCTTTATCTTAAATTTAATAATTCGCGTTATCATTTTTTCTCAATTCTGATTTTCGACAATAAACCAACTCCAACCGATTCGTCTAAACGATAATTCATTTGACCAATCTCCAACAAACCTAAAGTGTTAAATATAGCAAAAAGTTCTCCTTCGGGGCTATCGATTATAGCGCTAATTTTAGTTATTTCATTCTGACGTCTCAAAACAGTAATGCTAAATTGCTTATCCTCAATGAAATCCTCGAAAATTTTGCGTGTGATATTTGTAACTGCGTTGCCATAACCATTTATATACATCACATTTCCGACCATAAATTTTGCGCTTATCTCAGGTCGTATTTTTGCAACAAAAGGCATCTCCGACACAGGAGTACCCAAAGTGTTTATATCCTCGCCGTTAAGCAGTTTGGCAGCAGGTTTAAGCAACAGATCTAACTCTGGAAACGTGGATTCTTGGTTGTTTAACATCCACATTTCGGGATTTTCGTCGTCGTCGAAAATCGAAATAAATGCCTTGTTGTCGAATCCGAAAAAAAATTGACCTTTGTAGCTGACAGCCACAGGTAACGCACTTTTTCTGTTGTTGAAACCCCGAACCCCGCTGATATGCACAGTTTTCTCAGGGTAAGAGTTGTAGCATGATTTTAATATAAAAGCCGCCTTTTGTATATCAAACAAAGGCACACGGTGCGATATCTCAACTAACTTTATATCAGGACAATGCGATAACATATAACCCTTAACCGCTCCGACGAAGTAATCGTCATCGTTCCAGTCAGTTATAAGGGTTATTGTCTTCATATCTTTGTAAATATGTTGGTCTGGTTTTGTACAGAGTTTATACGTTTTTAAATTTATGTAATTCCAATTTTATGTGCGAATTTATGTATTTTTGTGCTCACATAAATTTTTGGCTTAAAAAGTATTTTACAAAATTAACATATTTTGAACTATTAATCACTTTATGATTGAACGTATAATTGAAATTTGTGATATTGAACCTGTAATCCTTTACGGGGTAAACAATTCTAATTTCGATCTTATTCGACAACTGTTCCCACAAGTGAAACTTATTGCGCGTGGAGACCTGCTCAAAGTAATAGGCGAACCTTCTGATGTCGATTTTTTTACCGACCGCTACTATCGTTTTGTTGAGCATTACAAACGTTTTGGAAGTTTAAAAAGTGAGGATATTGTAAACCTGTCTGATTCCGATTCGCATAAGTCAACTGCTGAACTGCAAAGTGATTTAGATGTTTTGGTCTATGGCAATCATGGGAGAATTATAAGAGCCAGGACAGCAAATCAGCAACTTATTGTTAGTGAACATCTTAAAAATGATATGCTTTTCGCTATTGGACCTGCTGGCAGCGGAAAGACATATACAGCAATTGCGCTTGCCGTTAGAGCGTTGAGGAACAAGGAGGTAAGGCGTATTATCTTAACCCGCCCTGCCGTTGAAGCCGGCGAACGACTTGGATTTTTACCCGGCGACCTGAAGGAGAAAATCGACCCATATCTGCAACCTCTCTATGATGCCCTGAACGATATGCTACCTCCCAGAAAATTAGAGTCTTACATCGAGGAGGGTATCGTGCAAATAGTTCCGCTGGCATTTATGCGCGGTCGCACCCTCGACAACGCTTTTGTTATTCTCGATGAGGCGCAAAACACTACTATAAATCAGCTTAAAATGTTCCTTACCCGAATGGGACGGCATTCAAAATTTATTATCACTGGCGATATCACCCAAATCGACCTGCCTGTAAGCGAAAAGAGTGGATTGGTACATGCTCACAAAATTTTGGCAAACATCGCAGGTATCAGCTTTGTTGAGCTTGATGAGACAGATATTGTGCGACATCCATTAGTTATCAAAATTGTAAAGGCATACAGTAAAGAGAGGGAAAAAGCTAAGGAGAGCAAAACGAAAGATAAAACAAAAGAGTAATCGTAAAAATTTAAATATGAGGGCTTTAACAAATACCAATTTTAATTTCAAAGGGCAAAAATCTGTTTATCACGGCAAAGTCCGTGATGTATATAATATCGACAACAAAACTCTTGTAATGGTTGTAACCGACAGGATATCAGCGTTTGACGTTATTTTACCCAAAGGCATTCCATATAAAGGACAGGTGTTGAACCAGATAGCAGCAAAATTTTTAGATGCCACAAAAGACATTGTTCCCAACTGGAAAATTGCAACACCCGATCCCATGGTAACTGTCGGCTTGAAAGCCGAACCATTTATGGTTGAGATGGTTGTGCGCGGATATCTGACTGGACACGCTTGGCGTGAATATAAGTCAGGGAAACGTTCTCTGTGTGGGATAAGTCTTCCTGATGGCATGATTGAGCACCAAAAATTTGCAAAACCCATAATAACTCCAACAACAAAAGCCGTTGAGGGACACGATGAAGATATCAGCCGCGAGGAGATTATTAAACAGGGATTAGTCTCCGAAGCCGACTACAACGAGTTAGAGAAAATCTCCCTTGAGCTGTTTAAACGCGGAACCGAAATGGCTGCACAAAAGGGACTTATCTTAGTTGACACCAAATATGAGTTTGGAAAGGTTGACGGAAAAATAATCCTTATAGACGAGATACACACTCCAGATAGTAGTCGCTATTTTTACGCCAAAGGTTACGAAGAGCGTCAGGCAAAAGGCGAGCAACAGAAACAGCTTTCCAAGGAGTTTGTGCGTGAATGGCTTATAGCCAATGGCTTTCAAGGAAAAGAGGGACAATCCGTTCCGGAGATGACTGAATCATATATTGAAAGCGTAAGTGAAAGATATATAGAGCTTTACGAAAACATCGTAGGCGAAAAATTTCACAAAGCCAGCGCGGGGGAGAATATTGAGGAGCGTATTAGGAAGAATGTTGAGTTTTTTTTAAGTAGCAATGTTGTTTAAATAAGTGCTTAGTACAAAATAGTTATAAGCCGGCTATGTTGTTGTATAGCTGGCTTTTTGTTTTGAATATGGAGCACTGATTAAATGTATTTGTACATATTTTTAGAACAGTATCTTTTATTCTGAGAGTGTTGGAGCAAAACTCAACCTGTCGGAAATTCTGACAAGTTCGAAAAGATGGTAGCAGAGAGGATAGTATGCTAATTTCTCATTACAAAACTATTGTTAAAAATTAGCTTAAGTAGGATAGGAAGTAGAGGACTTTAGAGAAAGATTTCCCTTAATTTGTCTGTTCAGTAAAGGGTTTCACTTGGCAGATTTGTGTGTATGCTTTGGGCTTTAGCCCAAAAACAAAAAGAGACGGAACATGTTCCGTCTCTACAATATTCTGACTTTTAATCATTTAATTGCTAATCGCCTTAAATCATATTTATCAGTTTGTTAACAGATTCCTTAGCATCGCCAAGTAACAAATGAACTCCCGACTCTTTTTTGTAAAGTGGGTTATCAACTCCTGCATAACCTGGATTAAGGTCGAAGTTGCAGATAAACACCTCTTTAGCTTGGTCAACGTTCAATACAGGCATTCCGTAAATAGGAGTGTCAACAGCATCGCGTGCGGCTGGGTTTAAAACGTCGTTTGCACCGATAACAATAACAGCATCGGTATTTTTGAAGTCGTCGTTTATCGCGTCCATTTCGTATAGTTGGTCGTATGATACGTCGGCTTCTGCGAGTAGTACGTTCATATGTCCTGGCATACGTCCAGCGACAGGGTGTATTGCGTAACGAACTTTTGCACCGTTGCTCTCCAACTTGTCAGCTAATTGGCGAACTAAATGTTGTGCTTGTGCCAGTGCCATTCCGTACCCTGGAACGATAATTACAGATTTTGCTTTCTTTAAAACTTCTGATGAATTATCCTTTTTTGCACCTGAACCTTGTGCAGGTTTACTGTCTAGCAAAGAAATCAACTTACTTACAGATTCTTTAGCATCTCCTAACAGTAGATGAACGCCGGACTCTTTTTTGTAAAGTGGGTTGTCAACTCCTGCGTAACCTGGGTTAAGGTCGAAGTTGCAAATAAAAATCTCTTTAGCCTGGTCAACGTTTAATACCGGCATTCCGTATATTGGAGTGTCTACAGCATCGCGTGCGGCTGGGTTTAAAACGTCATTAGCACCAATAACAATGACTGCGTCAGTATTTTTGAAGTCGTCGTTTATTGCGTCCATTTCGTAAAGCTGGTCGTAAGATACATCGGCTTCTGCGAGTAATACGTTCATATGTCCGGGCATACGTCCTGCAACAGGGTGGATTGCGTAACGGACTTTTGCGCCGTTGCTTTCCAACTTGTCGGCTAACTGGCGAACTAAATGTTGTGCTTGTGCCAACGCCATACCATAGCCTGGAACGATAATTACAGATTTAGCTTTCTGCAAAACTTCTGATTTTTGGTCTCTCGAATCGGAACTTTGTACGGGTTTGCTATCTAACATAGAAATCAAGCGACTAACCGATTCTTTGGCATCGCCCAACAGTAGATGAACTCCCGACTCTTTTTTATAAAGTGGGTTATCAACACCTGCATAACCCGGATTAAGGTCGAAGTTGCAAATAAATATCTCTTTAGCTTGGTCAACGTTCAATACTGGCATTCCGTAAATAGGAGTGTCAACAGCATCACGTGCGGCTGGGTTTAAAACGTCATTTGCTCCGATAACGATGACAGCATCTGTGTTTTTGAAATCGTCGTTTATTGCGTCCATTTCGTAGAGCTGTTCGTAAGAGACGTCGGCTTCTGCGAGTAGTACGTTCATATGTCCTGGCATACGTCCTGCGACAGGGTGTATTGCGTAGCGGACTTGTGCGCCGTTGCTCTCTAACTTGTCGGCTAACTGGCGAACCAAATGTTGCGCTTGTGCCAACGCCATTCCGTATCCGGGAACGATAATTACCGATTTTGCTTTCTGCAAAACAGCTTCAGATGAGGTCTGTTTGGTTGCAGTTTTATCCACTTTTTTAGTTTCAGCAGCAGGTTGTGTTTTTGTAGGTTTTTTACCAGCAACAGATGTTTTTCCGGTAAGGATATCCATCAAACTCCTGTTCATCGAGCGACACATAATTTGAGTTAGGAACAACCCCGAGGCTCCGACAATACCTCCAACAGAAACTAATAGTATATCGTTTATCGCCATACCCGCAATTGCTCCGGCAACACCGCTAAGCGAGTTGAGTAATGATATCGTAATAGGCATATCTGCACCACCAACGCGGATAGAGAAAGCGTATCCAAAAAGGGTGCTTACTCCGATACTCAATATCAATATTATTGCAATATCAACAGATCGACTTATGATATTGCCAACAAAGGCTGAGTAGAGTACGGTAATCGTAAGAATGATAAGACTAATGTTAAGAATAACGGCGTGATTTTTCCAAATAACAGGTTTCTGGGGTAAAAGTTTGTGCAGTTTTCCCGCTGCAACTAAACTTCCTACAAGAGTAACAATACCTACAACTATTGCCAATACTGCTGTTACATCTGAAAAAATTGGATAATTTTGATCCGGTGATTGTCCTATTCCAAGCAAAGTAAGAATCCCCACTAAAGCCGAAGCCAAACCGCCAACTCCATTAAGCAAGGCTACCAACTGTGGCATTTCAATCATTTTTACTCTGACAGCTAACATGCTACCAATAATAGTTCCGATAAGTATATAGATGTATATACTTTTTACCGTAACTATTTCATTGTATAGCAATGTGATAACTATTCCTGCAAATACGCATACTGCACTGATGAAGTTTCCCATAACAGCAGTTTTTACCTTGCTCATCATGGAAATACCCAACAGAACTAATACCGAAAGTACGGCACAAATTATTAAATATAGTGTTGGAGATATCATTTCTTACCTCCTTTCTTTTTCTTGTTGAACATTTTAAGCATTCGGTGTGTAACACCAAATCCGCCTACTACGTTTACTGTTGCAGCTATTACGGCTATACCACCAAAAATTTGTCCTATTACAATACTTTGGTCTTCATACAGTACCGACAAACCAACGGCTGCTACTGCTCCCAAAATGGTAATGCCAGACAGAGCGTTCATCCCCGACATCAACGGGGTGTGCAGCAGGCTCGGCACGTTTTTAATAATAAAGTAACCAACAAGTGTGGCAACAATAAAAATTAAGATTAAATAAATTGGATTCATATCATCGAAAAATAATAAAACCGACCATTTCAAAACAAAACAGTCGGTTTTGTTTATAGATTTAGTAAATTTAAATGTTCATCGCTTCGCGTGTGCCAGCGTGAACGATTTCATTTTGAATTGTAACCAATGTAGAACTTATAATCTCGTCACTTCTGTCTATCACAACCTTTCCATCTTTCATCATGTTTTTTACAAAACTATATACGTTGTGTGCAAACATGTGAGTTGAACTTGTTGGTATCATTCCAGGAATGTTTTTAATACCGCAGATGGTTACGCCGTGTTTTACTTCGGTTTTTCCGGGAGGTGTAATTTCGCAGTTTCCGCCTTGGTCAATAGAAATATCAATAATCACTGAGCCTGGTTTCATTCTCTTAACCATATCCTCTGTTATAAGTATAGGAGCAACTCTTCCTGGTACCAAAGCACTTAGGAAAACGATATCCATTTGAGGCAAAATCTCGTTGAGTTTTTCTCTCTCTTTTGCAAGCCATTCTTTTGGAAGATATTTAGCATATCCACCTTCGCCAATAGCAAGTTCTGCAGGCACGCCTAAGTCGAATACTTTTGCACCTAAGCTTGTTGCTTGCTCCATAGCAGCTGGTCTGATATCAACAGCGTGAGTAACAGCACCAAGTCTTTTTGCGGTAGCAAGAGCTTGCAATCCACCAACGCCAACACCTACAACAAGAACTGTTGAAGGAGGAAGCATACCAACAGCAGTAAACATCTGAGGAATGAATTTTGGAAGTGCATTAGCAGCCATCAAAATACCTTTGTAACCTGCGCAAGTACTCATTGATGTAAGTCCGTCCATGTTTTGTGCACGCGATATGCGAGGAACGCCTTCAAGAGTTAGACCAATAACGCCCTTTTTAGCTAAACTGCGAATCATATCGTGGTTTGCAGGTGCTGCAGGGTGTAGGAATGTTACAAGATACTGTCCTTCATGCATCATGTCAACCTCGTGAGCATTGAACTCATTATTGAATTGCGGCTCCTTAACCTTTAGTATGAGGTCTGACTTTTCAAAAACCTCTTTAGCCGAGTTAATAATAGTTGCACCCGCCTCTTTGTAAGCTTCATTGCTAAAGAAAGAGCCGATGCCTGCATCTTTTTCAACCAAAACTTTGGCACCGTCTGCAACAAATTTTTTCACTGTTTCGGGGGTAGCTGAAACGCGAGCTTCTCCCGGCATAATTTCTTTTGGAATACCTATAATCATAATATTAATAAATTTTGTTACTAAAATTGCACAAAGGTACAAAAAAACATGTCATATTTCAATTATTTACAAAGATTAAATTTTGGGTAGTTTATTTGATTTGGCAATTAAATATTAGACTTAAATTATAGCTAATTATTATGTATGATATTTGTCAAAAACTGACTAAAAATCATAATGTTAAGCTTGTTTGCCTTATCAATTAATTATTGAAATCTTTTTTAGTTGTTACAAAAAATGGAAGAAGGAGTGAGCCCCTTATTGAGTCACCGGTTACTGTTTTAAGTTTTACAGTTATACTTTTATAACTCTGATCTTTGTTATATGTTGCAATTTCTATTTCACCTCCCTTAATAACTGACATTGATATCATATTTTGTTGATCGAAGTTGTATCCTTTTGCAAAATAACCGTTAAAAAGGACGTTTGCCTCTTCTAATTCAGAAAAACTATAACTTCCTTCTGGAGAGTTTGGTGTTGATGTTAATAGGGTTAATTCTAATATATCGCCCTTACCGGTTAATTTGTTGCCTGATGATAAAATCGTTTTATCTAATAGGACAATTTTATGCTTATAAATATTTTCAAGATATAATCCGTTGTTATACAGTGCAATACGATTGAATGCTGGTCTGTAGTTTTCAACTGTAATATTACAGAAACTGATATCTTTCTCCTTTTTTTTACAACTAACAATAAGTAAAGCAGTTAGCAAAAATATTGTATATGTTAATAGTTTGCGCATAATATTAAAATCCGTGTAATGGTAAATAGAGTGTTGGTAAGAGTAACAACAATCCTAATACAATTAATATTAAAATGAGGGGCCATACCCATCTAAACCACTTGTCGTAGGGGATTCGAGCAATACCCAAGCATCCAATTAATACTCCGCTTGTTGGAGTAATCATATTTGTAAATCCATCGCCAAACTGGAATGCCAGAACAGTTGATTGTCTTGAAATCTCTATTAAATCTGAGAAAGGAGCCATAATAGGCATTGTTAGTGCCGCTTTTGCTGAGCCCGAAGGAATTATTATATTCAATGCTGTTTGAATTCCGTACATGGCACTCAGTGTACCTGCTTTGCCAAAGTCTCGCATTGTATGGGCTAATCCGTTCATTATGGTATCAACAATTTTGCCGTCTGTTAGTATCACAATAATTCCACCGGCTAAGCCAACTATGAATGCCGCCGAGAAAATATCTTTTGCTCCCTCAAGAAAGAGCTTTGTAATATCGTTAGCTGACTTGTTTACAGCAATTCCCGAGATTAAGCCCATTGCCAAAAACAGCGTCCCAATCTCCATTACATACCACTGATATCCCATTACTCCGATAATTAGGAAAATAATCGTAAATCCCAGTAGATTAAGAATATAGAAGTGAACAGATTTGCGTAGAGCAATTATCGAAGAGATTATAAACAGTGCTGTAGCCACAGGAACAGCTGGAAAGTTGAAATCCGTGTTACCTATTGACAGTGTTGAGTCGTAGTAATTAACTGAAAACAAAATCAGTGCTATTGAAACCGCAATAAAGCTAATCCAAGCACTTAAAGGAGTATTGTAAGTAATATTCTCTATATCAATCTTTTCACGATTGCGCCAATATTCATCAGCTTCGTACATAATGCTTTTTTGAGGATTGCGCTTAATTTTTCGCGCATAAAGCAAGATAATCGTAAATCCTACTGCGTTGATTACCAACCAACAAAAAACTCGATACTCTAATCCGCTGAAGATAGGCAAGTCGGATAGACCTTGAGCTATACCGATGGTAAAAGGGTTTAGCATAGCACCTGCAAATCCTATGTGTGCGGCTACGTAAACTAAACATATCCCTACAATTGAGTCATATCCCATCGATATAGCCAAAGGAACTATAATGATAACAAAAGCTATTGTCTCTTCGCTCATGCCAAAAATTGCGCCAAATGCACTGAACATGAGCATTATAAGAATCATTATTATATTATCGACACCTATCTTTTTTAGAACCTTGTTTTGTTCCAATTTTTTCGACCACTCAATAAAGGATAAAATGCCTACGTCGATGGCTTTCGTTGAGTTCATTATCCAAAAAGCACCGCCAATAAGCAAAATGAAAACAATGATATTTGCCTGATTAACAAAGCCATTAAAGATTGATGATAGCACTTGCCACGTCTGCGGCGATTGTTCTACAGTGCGAAAACTATTTTCCACAATTACAGTTTGTGCTTTGCCACCCTCAGTAATTTTTGTAGTTCTGTCAAACTCGCCAGCAGGGAGTATCCACGTCATTATTGCTGCAAGGAGTATAAATCCAAAAACAATGACGTAGGTGTGTGGTATCCGGACTTTTTTCTGCATTTTTTTGTTGTGTTTTGTTTTAGTTGTGACTATTTGCCCTCAAGAGCTTTTTTCATTGCCACACCAATATTTGCAGGCGATTCAACTACAGTAATTCCACATTCGCGCATGATTTGCATTTTGGCTTCGGCTGTATCGGCTTTTCCTCCGACAATTGCTCCTGCATGTCCCATTTTTCTTCCTTTTGGAGCCGTTTGCCCTGCAATAAATCCAACAACGGGTTTAGTTCCATGTTCTTTTATCCACAGAGCTGCATCGGTTTCCATGCTACCGCCAATTTCTCCAATCATTACAATACCTTTGGTTTCAGGGTCTTCCATAAGTAATTTTACTGCATCTAATGTGGTTGTTCCGATAATTGGGTCTCCACCAATTCCGATACATGTAGATTGACCCATACCGCATTTGGTTACTTGGTCAACAGCTTCGTAAGTTAATGTGCCAGAGCGAGATATTATACCAATATTGCCTTTTTTGTGTATAAATCCCGGCATTATACCAACCTTAGCTTCGCCTGGGCTAATAATTCCAGGACAGTTAGGTCCAATAAGCGTTACATCTCTTTTTGAGATATATTCCTTGACTTTTACCATATCGGCAACTGGAATACCTTCTGTAATGGTTACTATAACTTCAATTCCTGCCTCGGCAGCTTCCATTATTGCGTCTGCTGCGAATGCTGGTGGTACGAATATTACACTTACGTTAGCACCAGTCTCTTTGCGCGCGTCAGCAACAGTGTTAAAAACAGGCAAGTCTAAATGTTTTGTTCCTCCTTTTTTTGGTGTAACACCCCCAACTACCTTGGTTCCGTATTCAATCATTTGTTGGGCATGGAAAGTACCTTCACTACCTGTGAAGCCTTGAATAATAACTTTTGAATCTTTATTTACTAATATGCTCATAATAAGTGTATTTTATTTCGTTTTTAAATGTTCTAATCCTTTTGTTATTGCGATTTTTAAAGGAATACAAATATATGGAATTTTCGAGAATCTTTGGCAATCCAGATATAGACTAAATCCAATTAATTGCTCCTTGATATTTTATTTGATATGATATCAAGGGTTTTAACTATTTTTTTGCACGCTTCTTTAATTTCAGATTCTGTAATTGTTAATGGAGGCGCAATTCTGAAGGCGTTTGGGCGAAACAAAAAAGGGTCTATCATTATTCCCTGAGTCATAGCAACCGTCATAAGTTCAAAAATATCAATCTCTTCTATCAAATCGACAGCTAAGAATAGCCCTTTGCCTCTTATCTGCTTGATTGTGTGATGTTTTAGTGTATCTACGAACATTTTCCCTTTAGCGACTGATTTTTCGGCAAGTTTCTCTTCAAGAATAACTGACAGTGAGGCTCTTGCAGCAGCACAACTAACTGGGTGACCTCCAAACGTAGTAATATGTCCTAAGGTTGGGTTAAATGTAAGTTGGTTCATCAAGTTGTGTGAGGCTGCGAATGCTCCGATTGGCATTCCTCCGCCCATTGCTTTTGCCATGCAGAGAATATCTGGTGCGGTCTCGAAATATTCGGCAGCAAACAGGGTCCCCGTGCGTCCGAATCCTGTTTGGATTTCGTCAAAAATAAGTAGTGTACCTGTTTCGTTGCAACGTTTACGGGCAAGTTTAATATACTCTTTATCAGGGACAATTATTCCTCCCTCACCTTGAATAGGCTCTATCAGGAAACAGGCAGTTGTATTATCAATTGCTGATAGTTGTTCAGGAACATTGAAATCAACTTGACGCACACCAGGCAGGAGTGGGCGAAAGGAATTACGCATTATTTCGTCTCCCATAACGCTTAGTGCGCCATGAGTTCCGCCATGATACGCATTTTTGCAGCTAACGATATTAAATCGACCAGTTGCACGTTTTGCCAATTTCAAGGCTCCCTCAATGGCTTCGCTACCAGAGTTTACAAAATATATACTCTCAATTTTCGGTGGAAGAACCTCCGACAGCAATTTTGCAAGCTGCACCTGCGGTGTTTGGATATACTCACCATAAACCATAAGGTGTAAGTACTTATCAGCTTGTGCTTTAATTGCCTCAACAACCTTAGGATGTCTGTGTCCGATATTGCTAACCGAAACACCTGACATTAGGTCAATATATGATTTGCCAGCCTTATCGTATAGATAAATTCCTTCGGCGTACTCTACTTCTAAGCCCAATGGCGATTGTGATGTTTGTCCTACGTGCCTAAAGAATAAATCGCGTTGGTTCATTATTTTGTTATAAGGTTTATATCATTTAGAAGATTGTCTCTAAATGATTTACCAATGGGGATTACTTTGTTTCCTTGTTTTGTTTCAATTATAATAACATTGTCTTCAATCATCTTAATTTTATTTATATTGACAATGTACGATCTGTGTACTCTTTTGAAACGTGATTCGGGAAATCTATCATTTACGGCTTTCATTGTGAAATGAATAGTAAACTTTTCATCATGTGTGCTTATAACAACATAGTTTTCAAGTGCTTCTATCCAGAGTATATCATCATATGAAAGTCGTACAAGTGTTGAGTTTTTCTTTCTTATAAAGATTTCTTCATTAGTATTCCCAGACATTTGCATAGCTTCGCCGTGCAATTTGTTGGCTTTATTAACTGATTTTAGAAAACGTGTTAAGGAAATTGGTTTTAGCAAGAAATCGGTAACATCGTAATCGAATGCTTCTACAGCATACTTTTCCTTGCCAGTTATTATTATTACTTGTGGTGGATTTTCAAGAGTATTCAAAAACTCCAAGCCAGTCATTTCGGGCATTTCAACATCTAAAAAAATTAAATCGACACTTTCGGGACCTTCAAACGCCTTTAATGATTCCATGGCACTTTCGTAGCTTCCAATAAGATTGAGAAACTCAGTTTTTTCAATAAAACTTTCAATTAACTTCCGTGACAGCTTGTCATCATCAATTATTATACAGTTCATATGCTTAATTTTTTAGGGTTAAGATTACACGAAACTTACATTGCTTATAATCATGCTGTTGTGTTTCAGATTATGGTTTCTGTGTTTATTTTTTGTGTTTGACCACTTAGTTATTTTTTATTTCTTAAATTTGCTTTTATTACCAAAATATAAAAACAGGTTAAAGGCATTTTCTTTACAATAATAGCAATATTATGCCAAATTTTAAAAAATATATAAACCTTTTTCGCATTTTTACCGCAATTTATACAAGATATTTTTAAGAAAATAGAGATAATGAGAGTAAGAATAGTAGCATATTGTCTATTAAAACTACTATGCGTAGTTTTGTTGTCTCCATTAGTTTTGCATGGACAACCGTCAGTTGATTATTCTGAGATATTGGTTAAAGTTAAATCAGAGCAATATATCAAAGACTTTCAGGATTTAATATCGCACAAGTCGTTTAGTGTTAAGCCTTTATTTCAAAAAAACGTCATCAATCGCGGTAGTGAGACAAAAATTTGGAATATTTTATCTGTAAAATTGCCAAATCCCGACGATGGTAGAGTTTTTAAATATATACAAGAGTTTGATTTTATTGAGTGGATAGAGTACCGCGATTGTCAAGAACTATTTTACGAACCTAATGATCCGTTAGTAGGCTCACAGTATTATCTCGATTTAATAAGTGCCTTTGAAGCTTGGAATATAAGCATGGGAGATAGCACCATAATAGTAGGAATTGTTGATACAGGCATTGATCCCACACATGTTGAATTAGTTGATCAAATTGCGTACAATTACTTAGATCCAGTAAATGGAATTGATGATGACGGTGATGGTTTTATCGACAATTTTATGGGGTGGAATATTGCCGAAAACAACTACAATGTGACCGCAGATGTAAATCCTCATGGGGTGGGAGTGGCTGGAATAGTCGCAGCAAAATCAGATAATGAAGTAGGTATAGCCGGGGTGGCACCGGAGGTTAAGATTTTACCTGTTAAAATAATGAGTAACAATGGGTTGTTAAAGTCATCATATGAGGGTGTTGTTTATGCTGCCGAGCATGGTTGTAATATAATTGTATGTTCATGGGGAGGAGTAATGCCCAGCAATCTCGGAAGAGAAGTTATTAGATATGTTGTTGATGAGTTGGGTGTATTGGTTGTTGCTGCAGCAGGGAACAGCCGTAATGAAAATCTTTACTATCCTGCTTCATATCCGGGAGTTGTATCTGTTTTGGCGTCAAATCAATTCGATCACAAGTGGGAGGGAAGCACGTACGGATACCGAATAGATATTGCTGCACCGGGACAAAATATTCTTTCAACAGCTTTTGGGAATACTTATTCGTCAACTTCAGGCACATCGAATGCTGCGCCGATAGTGGCGGGAGTTGCATCTGTTGTAAAATCTTTACGACCACATTTGAATCCATATCAAGTTGCTGCACAAATAAAAGCAACAGCAATGTGGTTAGACACCATGCCAGCAAACGTTCCTTATATAGACAAAATGGGAGCGGGGAGGGTTGATATGTTTAATGCTGTATCTGATACAAATCTGCTTTACTTGAATATTCCTACAAAAATTATTGATGCCGAGGAAGTTAGCCCTAACGAGACTTATCGCTTAAAAGGAGAGTTGAAAAACTTATTGTGTTCAAAAAACGGAGTTGCTGTAACAATATTGCCACTGTCGGAGTATGTTTCCATTGCGAATAATACATTTACAGTAAATAATTGGCAATCTGGTGATATCGTTCAACTTGAGGATTATAATATACGTCTGATTATTGACGCAAACACCACTTTAGATTTACTTATACCAATTCGCTTTACATATAGCGTTGATGGTCGAAATTACAGTACGGTAAGGACAATATCTACCCAAAAATCATGGTATGATATAGATATGTTTGATATGAAAATGACCCTGTCAAATGTCGGAAAACCTGCATATCACAATTTATCGCCGCTAACAGGTAATGGATTTAGAAAAGGAAATTCAAGCTCTTTGATGTGGGATGTAGGATTAATTGTAGGAAAATCGGAAGTTAAAGTTGTTAGAGGAGTTTTTGATAATGCTGACTTTACTTCAAACAGAGCTGTTTCCCATGAAGAAAACATGACATTGCAACAAGCCACGGCTTATTTTACTGATATTAATTCGCCGAATTCGGTAGGTTTAGATTATCAGGTAACAGCTTATACAGGAAGCGACTACCCGTTGAGTGAGGCTATTATATATGAGGTTACGGTAACAAATGTCACAGATGCGGCAATTGAAAACATAAGAGTTGGGATGTTTGCAAATTGGATTGTTCGAACAGGTGCAGTTGTTACAACAAATCGACAGTTGCAATTGGTCACTACTAAAAGCATTGATATATATCCATACACGCATGGTTTGGCTATTTTGTCTGATACAGAAAGCTTTAACAACTACTCTTTCGATACAGGAGTTTCGCCACAAGGAATTGATATAACAGATAACTTTACCACACAAGAGATGTGGCAAGCGTTAAATAGTTCAAGAGAAATGACTTATGCATTAGAAAAAACAATACCTGCGCATTTAACAAGTGCCAAAATAGATGTTTTACCACCCGCTCAATCGCGCTTAATTAGGTTTGCATTTTTAACAGATAGTCACGTGTTACAAATCGAGCAACACGTACAAAATCTCCGTAATTATTACTCTTCGATATCAGAATTCAATAAATCAGGTATTATTATTTATCCTAATCCTGCAAATAAAACGGTACGTTTTTCAGAGATACCCGAAAAAGTAACGGTTTACAATTTGTTGGGGGAGAAAATTATTGAATCTCAAACATCCATTTCAGAACTTTGTATAGAAAATTGGCCAAATGGGATATATCTGTTTGTTATTGAGACAGACACTTCAAAAACTACGCATTCAATAGTTGTGGAACCTTGATGACACTGGCACGGATTTTAAATTTTCGCTCGGTAGAGAGCCATATTATGACATCTCTACAACATTCTGATTTTTAGCTTACTAGTTGCAAAAAAAATGCACGCGACCTTTGAGTAAGTCGCGTACACTTCATTTGAGAGCTTTTCATTCAATTGACTTATCCGCTATGATTTGCCAATCATTGCAAAGGTATAATGTTTTTTTGATTTTTTGTTATGTTCTGTAAAAATATTTACAAATACTATTTAATAAAGGGAATTCAATAGATTAGCATCTATTTGCTTATAACAATGGCGTCAACTCTGCGGTTGATCCTACGTGCTTCTTCTGTTGCCTCGTTTATTACAGGATCACTTCCTCCCATTGTTCTTGATGTTACATTGGTGTAGCCATTTTCAACCAAAAATCTCATAACCTCTTTCGCACGTGATTCAGCAACTCCTACATTGTTAATGGCTTCAATATCATCGCAGTGACCAACAATTTCAATTTGTATACCTGGGTTAGCGTTTAGGACATCTAGCAGTTTAGAAAGTTCAACTCTTGCTTCTTCGTTTAATCCTGATTCATTACGATTGAAAACAACGTTGTGTAGTGTTAATTTACTTCCTATTGTTATCGCCGTTAACATAACATCACGATTTAAGTTAAGGAATGTTGAAATTTGTTCTCCCATTAACCCTTCGGAATAGAACCAATAACCTTCTGCAGTAACATCTAAGTGATAGTTATCGCCTGACACAAACGACATATAGAAATTGCCAGAACGTCCATCTGTAACGGTTTCTGTGATAGTATTGCCAGTCCCTTGATCAATAATTTTAACATTAGCTTTAATTGGAGCAAAGGTTGCCTCATCTTTAACAGTTCCTGCTAAATTAGTACGTTTGACGGCTTGTATTTGTTGTCCTTCTCCACTAAAATCAATTTGTTGTGCAAAATTGATACGACGTTGTTTTTCGGTAAATATAAAGGAAAGTTCAAATTGTTTGTAGCCATTCAATTGTACATCAAATGTGTTTTGCTCTAACTCAAAATGTTCCCTAAAAATATTATTAATGCTAACCGTATATTTTTCAATATTTGGAACATAAATAACAAAACGTCCGTTTTTGTCAGTAAGTGTCGAGTAAATTTTACCTTTACCATCGTCAGCGGTAACTTTAATATTTGAAATGTCAATTGTTCCAAGGTTAGATAGCTTGCTACGGTTCATAACTATTTGACCAAATATTTTGTTTCTTTCTTGGAAAGGTATTTCAATTATATCTGAATTTTTTAGGTGTAATCTAAGTTGTGAGCTTTCTGCCACAAAGCTGTCAATATTTTTACCAACAGGGGTGAAGTTTACAGTGTAGTAACCATCGGGAATATTTTTATATCTTACATGTCCGTCTATATCAGACAGAAACTCCATGGTATAAAACTCTCCGTGTCTATCTTTTCCAAGCAGAGAGTCGGTCAATTCCCAATCTTTATCAATTGAAACCAAAACATTACTAACACCAGGTTCGTTAGGATCTCTAACGCCGTTACCGTTTAGGTCTTTAAAGAAAATAAGGTCTAAATTTAGATATTTGAATTTTGGTTGGTTAATGCCAAACTCCTTACGAATTCTAAATTCAAAATACAAATTGTTGTACTTGTATTTATTTTCTGTTAACTTGTCGAATGTTGATTGATGACCAATTGAATTACTTAGTGAGAGCGTCCAATTTCCACCGGGTCTAGCAACCAACTCATTACTAACCCCCAAACGATTTGTTTTAGCGTGTATTATATAAGAGTATGTTCCACGAACAGAGTATTCAAATATCTTTTCGAAAAACAGAACTCTATATCCTCCGATAAGTCGTACTGTTTTTGGGTTTAAATAATTATAAAATTTTGAGTAGTGTTCTACCATTGTATATGGTCCATGATAGTATGCGGCATTAAAATTCCAGTTTCTTAAATTTGTATATAGTGAAATATACATATTTAGGTATGTTTTTTCAGGATTTAGATTTGATATATTAAATCCCCCGTACTCTGTAGAGTATTTAGAGATGTGACTTGCCCCAACACGAGCTTCTGCTCCTATGTTTATAGGTGTTCTGTTACTGCGATATCGAATAATAATATCTATCATAGATGTATGTACCGCGAACCAGTGTTCAGGATTGAATAGGTAAAAGGAGTTACTTCCTAAGTAATTGTACCAAGGTCCAACAGAGTATGAGACTTGACTAGTTAGGGGGGCGTAGTATAATATATTTACGTTATGATTAGAGATACTTTTATCTATATTTTGAGGAGAGTTATTAAAGTTAAGTAGTACTTGGTTAATACCATTATGACGACCATAAATTCCACGACTATTTTTTAGATCTAAGTCAAAATAGCTGTTCCAATCCATCTTGCCTCTTTGCATTCCTGCAAAACTTGGTTCACCGTACATTAATCTTGAATTTAGTCTAAAACGAGGATAGTTAATCTGTAATAGGGCATTCCCACCAAAACCTTTTTTCTGATTATTGTCGTTCTGGATAAGATTATCAGTAATTGAATATCCTAAGTCAAATTTTAACGAATAGTGTTTAAATAATGTAAAACCTGCTCCTACCGATGGCATTTTTGATTGTGAGTAGTTTTTGTTTTTAGTTTGGCTATATCCTGCAGATAATGATAATCTTCTATTAATTTTACTTTTGATTATTATTGCCTTCCCAGTAATATCGCTTATAAAATTTTTTGTTGCCGAAGCAGTTGCTCTAATTCTTCTGTGATTAAAATCAATCTGTCCTCCTTTACCGTTGACTGTCAGCATTCCAGGTTGATTTAAGTCTCCCAATCTAAAGCCCCAGTTTCTATGGATTGTTTTAATGTATGAGTAGTTATATATAAGAGGATCTTTTTTATAGAATTGTTCTCCCATTGTTCTAAAAAAATAGTCGACTAAAAGAGAATTCTTTCCATGTATTGAACCCCAAAATGCTCCTTCATAAATAGGATTTCCTTCGCTAAAAAGATTTAAAAAAGCGAGCTCAGCAACTAATATTCTATCAGTTTCAGGTATCTCTAGTGTGTACTTACTGTCTAGATTTTTAATCCAGACAGTTGATTTATACAGTGTATCTTTACTTCCTGCCTCGACGTATAATCCGTGATTTTGTTGTTCGTAAGCTTCAATGCTGTTTTTTAGTTGTACATTGTAATTGACTATAGTGTCTTTGTTTGAATTTAGGATAAAGTCATCTTTAAAGGAATTGTCTTGTGCCCCTTCAATTGTTACGGTTTGGGGTAAATTAATGCTTACATATATTAACTCGTTTACATTCCCAGTGTTTGAGAACTTCATAGACAATGTGGTGTTTTTAAGGTACTGATCGAAATATAGATTTCTTTCTAGTAGCTTATATTTAATTTCACTTCTTTTGGGGACATTGATAAATGAATAGCTGTTTTTGAATACTTTTCCTGTATTATCTTTTAGTGAGGCTACAATTGTGTAGCCAATATCACCCATTGTATAAGCATTGGCAGAAATTCGTAAAGGAATTAGCTTTGTCTCCCCCGGAGCTAACACTACCGATTGTGTTCGTTCACCCATTAATACCCAACCCACGGGAGTACCGAAACTAACTTCAAATCGCAAACGTCTGTCGGTTGGATTTACTACTTTTAGGACATTAAAAAAACTTGTTTGTGGGTCAATTTCCTCTTTATCTTTAATAAACGATGACTCTAACATATTATAAGGCTCTTCAAAAAATGAGAATTGCCCAAATGTTGGAGTGTTTTTTAAACAAACCAAAATAAAAAATAATATAACTGTATTAACATTATGTTTCATTGAGGTTTTAGTGTAAATTCAATATCCACAACGTAGTAGTCGGGAACTTTATTAATCATGTTATAGTTAGGGTTCGAGTCTGTTCCGCAGGAGTAACTGACTTCCACATTATCATTGAGAGTTGCATCTGGGCCATCGATAAGAAGTAGTTCAGTTGCCCCAAGATCATAAGGTCCGTAATTTATACCGTTCTTCTTTATTGTAATTTTAATAGACTCTAATGGGAGAGTAGAGGTAGTCATACTTCCTGAAATATTTGGCTGCAAGGCTCTTACAGTTAACTGCCAACCTTGTGATGTCGGGTTTGGTATTCCTCCGGCTACTGTATCGTTAAAATAGAGTTGAAGTTGTGTGAAATCATTATAGGTTATGCCATTCTGAATTCGGTTGTAGGAGTTAAAATTAAAGCCAACATTTGAACCCCTTAAAATTCTGATCTTAGAGGTGATATTATTCTGCCCAACTAATAAATTACAAATAATAGTTAGAAATACACTGAACACAACAGTTTTAGTATATGCAACTATTTTTATCATTGTCAGCCATTTTGGTCTAATACTGGTTAAATTTGTCTAAGCAAAGTGCCGAATTTAATTTAGTTTTGCTATGAACAAACAGCAGTAACCTATTTATAGAACAACCTTCAGCTATTTGCTTGAAAACTTTATTACTACACTTACAGCATTTTAAAAATGCTAATCTAACGTTAATTTTTTGTATTATCGGATTTCACGCACTTATGCCTTACCTCCGAAAAAGCCCCTCTATAATTTACAAAACCAACCTCAACGATATGCTTCATTATTTTGAGGTAGATTTTTTGATTGTAATGTAATTTAAATTGCGAACTTGTTATCACAGGTCTTAAGCTATACCAACTAATTGAAGAGTAAAACACGTTTTTAAAATACAACCAATGCCTGTTATGTTGATTAGATAACAGACATTGATTGCAATTGTTTTATCTTCGATTAAACAATTAATTACAGTGAGCTAAGAACTAAGAAAACATTAGCAGTATATCTGTCGGCAGCAATACTTTGTTCCAAAAGAGTACTTCCATTCATATCTGATCCTTCTCCAGTTCCAAATCGCCACCTTATTATAAACCTGTTTTTGACGACATCACCTGCACCACCGCCAGGAGTACTTGTGATAATTTCAAACGGGCTGGATTGTAATGCTTGTACAGCGGAAGTAGGTTGATCTGCACCACACAACAAGTATGAATCACCAGGGTTGCTACCAATAGTGCCACCAACGCCATCATACTCAAGTTCATAGCCAAGATTGTTAAGTGGTGGTGTAACGCCTCCTCCAGTACTACTAACAAAAGTGGGAGTTTCTGAATTCATCTCAACTTTAAAGTCAATTGATGAAGCTACAGTAAATGTGGTGTGATAACGTGCATTGGCGCCGCCATCATTAATACCATTTGAATAATCGTCTAATGTGTTTACAACAAACTCAATATTACCACCAGAAACAACATTTAGTCGTAAAATTGAGTTGAGCGTAACTGATACCGGAATTATGGCATTATCAGCCACAGGTTGTGCAATCATACTTCCAAAAGCTAGAAGTCCGGCTAATGATAGAATAACTTTTTTCATGATGTTTGTTTTTTTTACAAATCCCTTATTAATCTTATCACAACTATTAGTTTAAAGAAATTGGATTTTCATGTTTTTGTTTTTTGGATCCCTTTTCCTTTTTCAAAGTTGTATTTGTAGTTTCATAAGGTTTCTGTTGTTATACTAAATTTATTAATTTATGTGCTTTGTTTTGTTTAATTCGTTAATATGCATATACACTAACTGCCAAATATAATACAAATATTTCTATTAATTGTTTTTATTAGTGTAAATTTTTTGCTCATATGTCATAATTTGGTCTTTATACATGGGCAATAATTCTTAATTTTCTGAAAGATCAATTAAAAATCCCATTATCAAAATATCGTCAATCTGAGGGAATGATTCTCCCATCCAACCTTCAAGTGTAACCCGAAGTATGTTCTCTTGTTCGCTAAACGGCATGTCGTGTATTGCTAAAAGAAGGTCTTTGAAATTTTTTATTAGAAATTTACGTCCATCAGGTCCGCCAAATTGGTCGACAAATCCATCTGAAAACATATAGAAATATGTTGGTGAGTCGAGTGATATTTCATGCAATTCAAATTCTGTTATTTTGTTTTGTGCGCCACCTAACGCACCAGATGTGCCTTTTAAGTGTATTAGTTCTCCATTTTTGATATATACTAAAGGACTATTTGCACCCGCATAGGTTAGTGTTTTTTTCTTTTTGTCTATAAGACATAGGGATAAATCCATTCCATCTTTATTGCCTGTTGTATGTTGTTTAAGAGCGGATACAACACCAAAGTGTAATTGTTCTAATACTAAATCTGGTCTAGAAAGTCCTTTATTTGTGATTTCGTCTAACAGGTTGTTTCCAATCATCGACATAAAAGCACCCGGTACACCGTGCCCTGTACAGTCAACTGCTGCTAACAGTAGTTTGTTGGCATTTGATAAGTTTTTTTCTTCTTCTGCTTCAGTAGATACGATACTCTCTTCGTAGTTAAATATTTGTTTTAAATTAAATCCCTCATCAACCTGTCTAAACCAATAAAAGTCTCCACTTACAACATCACGAGGTTTCCAAAACACAAAAGACTCTGGCAAATATGCTTGTAACAATTTTGGAGGTTGCATCATAGCTTGCTGAATACCTTTTGCATAGTTGATACTTTGTTTGATTTGTGTGTTTTGTTTCTCAATTTTACTTATAGCAATCTCTAATTCCATTGATTTTTCAATGATTTGAGCATTTTGGTTTTCAAGAATTATATTTGATCTTTGATTATCCTTATAACGTCTAAATAGCACGATAGCAATGATAACTGATAGTATCAAAGATATTATAATCGCGTATATGACGGTTTGCTGTCGTTGTTTAACGGCTTCCTGATGTTTAAATACTGCTTCGGCTTCTCTTTTTTCTAATTCTTGTTCTTTTATCTTTGCTTCCTGTAGCTCTTTTTCTTGTTCTAAGAGTTTAATTTGACTCTCTCTTTGAAGAGCTTCGGTAGCTGCTCTCTCAAGGTTGTCCTGTGCTATTTTGATTCTTAAATTACGAAGTTCAAGTTCTATATCTTGTTTTCTTACTTCTTCTTGTGCGGTTTTCAGGGTTGCCAGTGTTTTTACTTCACGTTGCGAAGCAGCACTTCTTTCAGTTTGTGCTAGTAAACTACGATATATAATTTGATATTTGTCTTGATAATCAGTGTATTCTGCAATATTGTTGAGCGATTTGTGATTTGATGCCATTAAGCCGTATATATTCAAAAGTAGCTTTAGGTTATTTAATGCCAAAGCAATATCAAGTGCTTCTTGTAAGCTTGAGTTAGATTCATCGAAATTTCCTAATGCCGAAGATAAGTAAGCTAAATCAATAAGACCTGAAGCAATTCGTTCACGTTGACCCAATTGTCTGCTTAACTTTAGTCCTTCCTCAAAATACTCTTTAGCTCTGTCAATATCTTGAAGGTCGGAGTATAAAAGACCAATATTTGAGTATAAGTTGCGTAGGTTGAAATAGTCTTCAAGTTTTTTATATAAATCGGCTGCTTTTTCGAACACATCTATAGCATCATATAGTCGATTACTTTCCCAAAGAATAAATGCGGCTTTGGAAAGATTGTTAGCCTGTGCATTCATATCGCCACTGCGCTCAGCTATTTGAGCCAACTCAATATATTGGTCGAACTGGGCTTTTTTTGCGGGAGTAATGTCTTTTAATTCTTGCCCAAAGGTTATAAATCCGTTGAGAATTAAGTATAAAAGTAAAAATATGTATGTCAAACGTTTATTCACAGGATAAAGCTATTAGTGAACAAATAACAAAATCTAAAACTATTTTCAATGCCAAAACTACAAAATTAAAACTTTTTAATACAATTATAGGCACTTATTTTCAATTTATGCATAGTGTTTATAAATAAAAAAGCTCGCTTAAATTTTTTTTTTGCGAGCTTTTTTGTTTTTTAACCGCCGAAATCGTCGAATGCAATATTTTCTTTTGGCACTCCTAGGTTGTACAGCATTTTATTTACTGCATCGTTCATCAATGGAGGTCCGCATAGGTAATACTCTACTTCTTCAGGCTCTTCATGTTTTGATAAATAGTTGTCGTAAAGAACCTGATGTATAAATCCTGTAGGTCCATTCCAGTTATCTTCGGGCAGCGGCTCGCTCAAAGCTAAGTGAAATTCAAAATTTGAAAATTCCTTTTCAATTGCTCTAAACTGATCATCGTAGAAAACTTCTCTGAGTGAACGTGCTCCATACCAAAATGATGCTTTTCTGTCAGTTTTTTCGGTTTGGAACAGATGGAAGATATGTGAGCGCATGGGAGCCATACCTGCACCACCACCAATAAATATCATTTCACGTTTCGTTGGTTTAATGAAAAATTCACCGTATGGACCGCTTATTGTAACCTTGTCGCCTGGTTTCCTTGAGAATATGTATGATGAACATACTCCCGGATTAACCTTTTCAAACTCTCGTTTAGCGCGATTGAATGGTGGCGTAGCTATCCTTATATTTAGCATTATAATATTTCCTTCTGCAGGATGGTTTGCCATTGAGTATGCGCGATATGTAGGCTCGGGATTTTTCATTTTTAGGTCGAACATTTTCATTCTTTCCCACTCTTCTCTGTACTTATCGCCAGGATCCATATCTTTAAAATCGATATTTATTTTTGGGACGTCAATTTGAATATATCCGCCTGATTTAAAATCAAGTCTTTCTCCTTCGGGTAACTTAACGACAAACTCGGTTATGTATGTAGCTACGTTTTTGTTGCTAATTACTTCACATTCCCATTTTTTTATTCCAAGTATCTCTTGAGGGATTGTCATTTCAATATTGTCGCGAACCTTAACCTGACAAGCTAACCGCCAATTATTTTGTTGTTCTTTACGGGTAAAAAAACCTACTTCTGTTGGTAGTATTGAGCCTGCGCCTGAATTAACCACACATTTACACATTGCGCAAGTTCCACCACCACCACAAGCAGATGGGAGGAATATTTTGTTGTTTCCTAATGTAGCAAGCAAACTACCTCCACCTTCAACTTCAAGCTCTCGCTCGCCGTTGTTTATATTTATTATAAGTTTTCCAGGAGGTGTTAGTTTTGCCTTTGCATAAAGCAATATAGAAACTAATAAAAGAATAACTAACAGAAAAACTGCTATACTTGTAATAATTGTTGTACTTATAACTAATGAAATCATAACTACTTAGTTTATAGTTTAATACCCATAAATGCCATAAAGGCGATACCCATTAATCCTGTGACAATAAAAGTAATACCAAGACCGCGTAGTGGTTTTGGTACATTCGAATAGCGTATGCGCTCGCGTATTGCTGCAATTCCAACAATAGCCAGTAACCAGCCTACTCCCGAGCCAATTCCAAATACGGTTGCTTCGGCAATATTTTCATAAGCGCGTTCTTGCATAAATAACGAACCTCCAAGAATAGCGCAGTTAACAGCTATCAGTGGTAAAAATATTCCTAAAGAGTTGTATAGTGCAGGAGCATATTTCTCCACAAACATTTCGACTAATTGAACCATTGATGCTATTACAGCAATAAACATTATAAAGCTTAAAAAGCTAAGGTCAACTGTTGCAAATGACTCGCCTAACCAAGCTAAAGCACCTTCTTTAAGTATGTAATTTTCAAGCAGATAGTTTATTGGAAGTGTAATTCCCAGAACAAATATAACTGCAATTCCGAGTCCCATACTTGTTTTAACTGTCTTTGAAACAGCAATATACGAACACATGCCAAGAAAATAGGCAAATATCATATTTTCTATAAATACCGACTTTACGAATATGTTAAGTAAATTTTCCATAATCTTCGATTTTTCTTGTAGTGTTAATTATTTTCTTCAATAAGTGAATGGTCGCGGCTTCGTTGTACCCATATAATAATTGCAATTGTGATAAGTGCCATAGGGGGCAATATCATCATTCCGTTATTTGCGTAGAATCCACCGTTTTCTATATACCAACTTTCAGGTACAACAGTATATCCCCAAATAGTGCCAGAGCCAAATAGCTCACGGAAAAATCCAACCACTATTAGTATAATACCATATCCCAAACCGTTACCGATTCCATCGAGAAATGAGGGCCATGGCTTATTTGCAAGTGCAAAAGCTTCTAAGCGTCCCATTAATATACAGTTTGTGATAATAAGTCCCACAAATACTGAAAGTTGCTTTGATATCTCGTACACATATGCTTTCAGTATTTGATCGACAATAATTACTAATGCCGCGGCAACAACTAACTGTACTATAATACGAATTCTGTTTGGGATTGTATTTCTGATAAGTGAAATAATAACGTTTGCAAGTGCAACAACTACAGTTACTGATATTGCCATAACAACAGCTGGTTGAAGCTTAGCAGTAACAGCCAGTGCCGAACAGACTCCCAATACCTGTATTGTGATTGGATTATCTTTGCTAAGAGGCGAAGTAATTAATCGTCTGTTTTTTGCTGAAAATAGAGGTTCTTTATTGCTCATATTGGTCGTTTTTTTGCGATTTGAAAAATTCTAAATATCCCGATAAACACTCGGAAAGCATTTGTTCAACTCCGTTACTTGTGATTGTTCCTCCCGAAATTCCATCAACAGCGTGTGGATTTTCTGTGGTGTTTTGACCCTTTACAACTTTAACGGAAACAAACTTCTCTTCGTCGAAAAGTTTTTTGCCATCGAATTGCTTTTGAAAAGGAGGGGTGCTTATTTCTGCTCCTAAACCGGGTGTTTCCGATGCGTGGTCAAACATAACGCCAACTACAGTGTTAAAGTCGTCTTGTACAGCTACATATCCCCATATGGCTCCCCATAATCCGCTACCATAAACGGGCAGAATATAGTTTTTTATGTTTTGGTCATTNGTACATACAAATACAGGTAGTTGTCTGTTTTCTAATGGTTTGCCTATTTCTTTTTTGATATCAACAGTGAAAGCGTCACCATCTATTCTGTTTCCCTTGCTGTCAATCAAAAAAGCTTCGGTAATATATTTGCTATATAAACTTTCGATGTATCCAGCCTTGTCACTTTGCTGGTCAGCATCTAAACCTATATGTACAGATGTGAGTATGTTTTGCTTTTTCTCAACCTCTATATTCTTATCCTGTCTTGGTTTTAAGGTTAGTGCAGTAAATGACAATGCCGCAGCAACCAAAATAACCATTATCGAAGAATATATTATTGTATATGCATTTCCTTGTGTATTCATTATTCCGATAATTTTAAGCTAAACAGTTCTTTTTGAATATCTTATAAATCTCTTAATTTATGTTCATATTGAACTCAACTGTTATCCTTGCATAGCAGGATTAGGTTGTCGA
>JGI24712J26585_10000306_pt1 | contig 42210 bp, 40 predicted proteins | sample BioPla3DNA2_FD_26585 | JGI IMG/M metagenome (IMG submission 26585)
ATTTCACCTTCAAAGCCTTCTTGTTCTGGTTCGCTACTTACCCAATCAGGTAAGACTTCGTAATAGTGAGCCAATGCTTCAACCGTTTTGTGTAGAACAGGTTCATGCTGTACTTTTTCAAGTAGTTCTACGATGAGTTTATAGGTCTCCAAGTATGGATTATTATCTACTATATCCATTGCAGCCTTAAACCTTGATATGAGTTTTGCTTTTTCAATATCTCGTTCGATGGCATTCATTTCTTCTTTATCGTAAATGGGAACTTCAACAAGATCATTAATCTCTCCCAAAGAATACTGCTGTTCATGCTTTTTGATTACAGGCTTCAGATCTCTTTTCAGCTTTTCCTTCTGGATTTCTAACTGATCAATTTCACTAAGCTCACGTCCAAAGTAAAACTGATCAATACCAAAGAGTTCTTCTAATACCGGTAGATATTTCTTTGGAATGTTCTGTCGCCCTTTCACCCACATGTTAATATTTTGTTTTTTTATGCCAAGTTTTTCTGCAAGTTCTATATGTTGAAGGTTATAGAGGTTTAAAACATATTCTAATCCTATCAAGTTCTCACCTCCTGGTGCAGGGCTATAATTCCACTTAATATTCATTATACTTCATTTTATTGACTCAGTCAATATTAAGTGTAAATATTTTCTGACTTTTTGACAGCTATTTTGTCAACTCACCATTGTTTTGCCAATCATCTTATCAACTCACCACATCAACAATTATTTCGGCTGATATTTTTTTATTTCATCATTCTTGGATAACTTCCCTCATAGCAAAAANCCGTGATTATCCTTCCGGCTTAAAACCAGACCTCAAATCACGGAAAGCCTTTATTCACTTGTCTTATTACACTTTTATTTATCTACCCTTGACATCAATACTACCGTCTCAACGTGTGGGGTTCTGGGGAACATGTCCACGCATTCTATATGCACGGCTTTATATCCCCAGGCTTGGAATGCGGCCAGGTCGTTTACCAGGGTGACCGGATTGCAGGAGACGTAGACGATGCTCCCGGTTCCGGTGCGGGCAATCTTGGGGATGGCGCGGGGGTGGATGCCGGCGCGGGGCGGGTCGACGACGATGAGGTCGGGGGCATCTTTCAGTTCATCCAATACGGAGAGGACATCGCCCTGGAGGAAGAACATGTTTTTGATACCGTTGCGCTTTGCGTTGGCTTTGGCATCTCTTACGGCTTCGGGAACGATTTCTACGGATACGACCTGTTTTGCGTGGCGGGACAGAATCTGCCCGATGGTGCCGGTGCCGGCGTACAGGTCGAAGACGGTTTTGTCGGAGAGATCGCCGCAGGCTGCCACGGCTTTTTCGTACAGAAGTTCCGCCCCTTTGGTATTGGTCTGAAAAAAGCTTTCGGGCGATATGCGAAATTCCAGACCGTGCAGTACTTCTATGATATCGGGCGTGCCGAATACGATGCGGGTTTTGTCGGACTGTACCACATCGCCCATGCCGTCGTTGATGCTGTGGACAAANCCGGTCAGCCGGCTCTGCAGACGAAGATTCTGCAGCATGTCTGCATATTCCGCCACCAGCGGATCGCCCTGGGAGGAGGTGAGCAGATGCACCACAATCATGGGCCGCGTTTCGGAGGAACGGATCACCAGATGCCGGAGCACGCCTTCGTGGCGGAGGCGGTTATAGTGGGGAATGCCCTTTTCCCGGTAAAATGCCATGGTGGCTTTTCGGATGGTTTCAAAGTCTGTGTCTACGATATTGCAACCGCTTGTGTCGATGATGTCGTGAAAACGCGCTCTGCGGTGCAAACCCAGATTGAGCGGGCCACCTTTTTCGGCATTTCCGAACGAATACTCCATTTTGTTGCGATACGCGCGGTCGTGCGGCGACGGATGCAAAACAAAGCCGGACAGATCCAGGCCGGCTTCTGTAAACAAGACGCGCAATTGCTCTTCTTTATAGGCTAGCTCTTCGGGATAGTACATGCGCTGATAGGTGCAACCGCCGCATTCGCCGAAGGGCTTGCAGGGCACGCGCCTTTCATTGTGCGCGGGCAGTACCACAGAGAGGATTTTTGCTTCGTAATAGTCTTCTTTTCGTTTTGTGATTTGTACCTGTACGCGTTGTCCCGTGATCCCGCCTTTGAAACGGACGGGTTTAGTGCCCAATTTGCTTTCTCCGTGACGCGGATAGCGCACTTGCAGGACGGGGAGTTCCGCGATGAGTTTTTGTTTGGCCATGGCTCCTCGATTCGATCGTTGGAAAGATAGATGTTTTGCTATTTATTATATCGTATGTAAGCCGAAGAACGAAGGCGTCTGGGCGCACGGGCGGGGACAGGGCCCGCCCCTACGGATGCCAGAATTGTTGTAAAGATGCTTTGAGTTCTTCCGGATTTTTTACCTGCGTGATCCGGGTCCAGTGCGGAGGAAACAGGCTCGGATAGGGTTCTTCGGAAAAGCGGTCATCGATTAAAAGCAAGGAGCCTTTGTCCTCTTCCGTGCGGATGACACGGCCGGCCGCCTGCAGGACTTTGTTCAAACCCGGGTAGAGATAGGCGTATGCGTAGCCAGTTTTTTCTTTTTCTTCAAAATAGTCGCGGATAAGATCCCGTTCATAGGAAAGACCCGGCAGACCGACGGATACGACACAGGCGCCGATCAGACGCTCGCCGATGAGATCGATCCCTTCGGAGAATACACCGCCTAATACAGCGAAACCGGTGGTCTCTCCGTTTCGGGTGAATTGATCCAGAAACCGGCGGCGCTCGTTTTCGGTTTCGCCGCCTTGCTGTACGAGGAGTTCTTCTGCGGGGTATTGCTTTCGGTAGGTTTCTTCTACCCGGCGCAGATAAGCATACGACGGAAAAAAGACAAGATAGTTGCCGGCTTTGGCCGACACAAAGGTATGGATCAGTTCTGCCACAACGGGCAGACTGCGTTCTCTGTGGCGGTAGCGGGTGGACACGCTGTCGGCGATATGAATGGAAAAGCGGTCCGGATCAAACGGAGTGGGGAGTGTGAGCACAAACGACTTCTCCCCGCCGCCCAGCATGCGTTTGTAAAAGTGTACGGGCGTCAGTGTGGCAGAAAAAAGTACGGCGGTTTTGGCCCGCAGCAACGCTTCGCGCAATACCAGCGAGGTATCCACGCAATACAGCCGGATTTCTCCGGACGCCCCGTTCAGGATGGTGACATAGCCTTCGTTGTAATAGTCCAGCATGCGGGAAAACGCGTTTAACTGAAAGTAAAAAGACAGGATGTCGTCATAATGCGCGTGGGTGTGTGCCTGCACCAAAAAGACTTCCAGCTCTTTCATGGCGCGGCGGATTGGCATATTCAGTTCTTCCGGTGCCGAGGCGGTAAAACACTTCCCCTCCCCGGCTTGTTCGAACAATAGGTCCAGTAGGCGCATCACAGAAAACAGCCGTTTTACAATAAAGTTCCATTTTTTTTCGGGCAGCATCCCGACAGCATCGTCAAAGGCACCGGCAAACAGGGAAGCGGAAAACATATCGCGCCCGCGATCCACCAAATTGTGTGCTTCGTCGACCAAAAAACCGTACGGGCGAATATTGAGCTCGAAAAAACGCCGCAAATAGCTCTGCGGATTGAACGCGTAGTTGTAGTCCCCGATGATGACGTCGCAAAAAACGGACAGGTCCAGCTGCAATTCAAACGGGCAGACGCAGTGTGCATCGGCATGGTCGCGGATTTCGTCCGCATCCAGCCATAGCGCTTCCTGCAAAGCGTCCAGCAGACAGGCGTTGATCCGGTCATAATGTCCTTTGGCATACGGACAGTCGGTGGGATTGCAGGCGACCTTGTCATTCAGGCAGATTTTTTCTTTCGCCGTAATATCTACGGCAATCGCCCGGGCGCCTCTTTTTTGCAGGGTATCCATCGTTTTTAGGGCAATCCGTTTGGCGGTGGAACGCGCAGTCAGGTAAAAAATCTTGTCCAGGAGTTCTTCTCCCATGGCCTTCAGCATGGGAAATACGGTTGATACGGTTTTTCCGATGCCGGTCGGTGCTTCGGCAAATAGATGATGTCCGCGGCGCACGCTCTCGTAAACCGCATAAGCGAGCTCTTTTTGCCCGGCCCTGTAGGTGGCAAACGGGAAAGCCAGGGCTTGCAGGCTTTCTTTCCGCGCCGCCTCATGTTGCAGCCGCCAGCGCACAAACTGCATATAGGCACTAAGCGCATCGCGGTAGAAACGCTCCAATGCCTGGGCCGAAAAGGTGTTGGAAAAACGGCGAATCTCCGCCGTTTCTATCTGATAATAGGTCAGCTGGACGTCGATCTCCGCCAGGCCGTTGGCCTTTGCATAAAAGTGCGCGTAGCATTTAGCCTGCCCCCAGTGTGCTTCCGAAACCGTGGCGGGCAGCTCGTCGATGGCGCGGCCGGTACTTTTTATTTCATCTACAATGACGCGACCGTCTTTTTGCAGGATGCCGTCGGCGCGCCCCTGGGCAATAAAGAGCAGGTCTTCGTGTACGGTTTCATCGCGAAAACTCACTTCGGCCCGGTCATGGGGGCCGTACTCTTTTTGTATGGCCTGATGCGCGCGGACCCCGTCTTTTGCGCGTGCCTGCGAGGCGAACCGCGTGTCGATATCGCCGGAGCGGAGCACAAAAGTGACCAGCTCCAGCACGGATATTTGGATCGTCTGCACGGTTCCCCCTTCTTTTTTACCGGTTCTTTTGCAAATATTCCTTGATCTTGTCTACATGGTCCAGTTTTTCCCAGGGCAGATCCAGATCGCTCCGGCCAAAATGCCCGTAAGCGGCCGTTTGCCGATAGATCGGACGGCGCAGATCGAGCCGGTCGATAATCGCTGCCGGACGGAAGTCGAAACATTCGCTCAGAATCTTTACCAGTTGCGCATCGGATACGGTGCCGGTGCCGAATGCATCCACAAAAATCGACAAAGGCTTTGCAATCCCGATCGCATAGGAAAGCCCGATCTCCACTTTGCTGCACAGGCCGGCTGCCACCAGATTTTTGGCAGCGTGCCGCGCCGCATAGGAAGCCGAGCGGTCGACTTTGGTCGGATCTTTGCCGGAAAACGCGCCGCCGCCGTGATGGCCGGAACCGCCGTAGGTGTCGACGATGATTTTGCGGCCGGTCAGCCCTGCATCTCCCATCGGTCCGCCGATTTCAAACTTGCCGGTGGGATTGACATAAAACTTCGTGTTTTCATCCAGAAGCGCCGCGGGAATCACAGGCTTTACCACGTGCTCCACCATATCGGCCAGAATGGTTTCATGCGCCGTACCCGGTGCATGCTGTGCCGCAATCAGCACGGTGTCGACGCGCACCGGCGTCTCTCCGTCGTATTCGACCGTCACCTGCGACTTGCCGTCGGGGCGCAGATACGTAAGCGTCCCGTTTTTTCGCACTTCTGTCAGCCGGCGCGCCAGTTTGTGCGCCAAACTGATGGGTAGGGGCATGTACTCGTCGGTTTCGTTTGTGGCGTAGCCAAAGACAATGCCCTGGTCGCCCGCTCCGATCTGATTGTAGCGGTCTTCGTCGCCCTCTTTCATTTCCAGGCCTTTGTTTACCCCCTGGGCAATATCCGGGGACTGTTCGTTGATCGCCGTAATCACCGCACAGGTGTCGGCGTCAAAGCCGTATTTGGCGCGCGTATAGCCAATGTCGCGCACGGTATTTCTCACAATACTCTGAATATCTACATAGCAAGTGGTTGTTATTTCTCCCAAAACCAGAACGAGACCGGTGGTGGCTGTGGTTTCACAGGCCACGCGCGCATAGGGATCTTGCGCTAAAATGGCGTCCAGCACCGCATCCGACACCTGATCACAGACTTTGTCCGGATGCCCTTCCGTTACCGATTCCGATGTAAAAAAATGTGTTGTCATTCTTCCTCCAAAATAAAAATCCCCGCCCAAAAGGCAAGGGGTCAAGTCTTATCTTTCAGGCACGCCTGCAGGATGTAGCACCGAATCAAATCGGTTGCCGGGCTTCATAGGGCCTGTTCCCTCCGCCTCTCTTTATAAGATGCTATTCAATTGCTATTGAAGCATACCACAACGGCCGCTTTCATTGCAAGCAAAAAAGAGGGTTGCCCCTCTTTTCTTACTTTTCATCCAGTGTAATGACCCCGTTCACACTTTCAATTACCAGGGGCACACTGCCGTCCCCAAAGCTGCCCTTTATATCCTGCTGTCCGGCTAAGGAGATCTGACTTTCGCCGTTGATCGTCACCATGCCGTTTACCACATGAAATGCATACGACAGGTTCTGCATGGACACCGCATCATACGTTACCGCAATGGCGCCGTTTACGGTTTCTATACGAACCGGCTCCGCTACCTGCATGCCCAGCTTTACATCGGCGTTTACGGTCTCCAGCCGGACGGGATTATACAAGGCATCCGCCTGCACACTTCCGTTTACCAGCTGAATGTGCAGTTCGTTAGTGAAGCGGGTCGGCATGTGCACCGTGACTTCAAACACCGTTGTCTCTAACGGGTTCTTCGGTACTTCCTTTATCCGAAGAACGTCGTGATCCGTTTCGGCAACCAGCCTGCCCTCTCCTTTTTTCACCTGATAGGATACAGAAAAATCATCGCGTTCTTCCTGGATGAAACGCAGTTCCGCATTCACACCGTCATAGATCATCTGCTTGTAGTCGCCTTCGATCTGAATATCCGCAGCCTGCCTGTCTTTGTGTGAGGCGTCCGGCGTATGTGCATCATCCTCGTCAGCATCATCAAAATTGTCCATGAGATCATCCATAAATCCATCCATGAACTTTTGTTGCGTATCATACACGAGATCGTCAAACCGCTGCCGGTTCCAGTTTGAATGGCGTAGGTCCTGCAAAACATGCACATCGTTAAAGATAAGCGAGACAAAACCCGCTACCAGCAATAAGACGGTCAGAATGATCAGTGCTTTTTTCATACGTCTCTCCTTTTACTCCATTCCCAGCGAACACGGTAAATCAGCTGCATGATCTTTTCTTTCACAAATCCGATAGCGTATCCGGTTACCATCAAAAGCAATACGCCCAAACCCAATAAGCCGAAGCCGAACAGGAGCGATGTAAGCGGATGAAAGGGCATCGAAAAAGGCAGCGGCGTCACATCAAATATCGTCTGCACCAGCATCCCCATGCCGCCCAGGATCGATGCCACCCCGCCGACCAAAGGGGCTGCCACGATCGCCAGGGGAACCACCAACACCAAACTGGCCAGTGCAAGTACAAAGCTGAACAGCGGCGGCAGCATACGCAACGCCACTAAAACCAAAACGCCAATCAGAATCCACTTGCCTTTATGCCCCGCGTTCCATTCGGATTGCACGCGGGCAAAAAAGTCATACAACGGATTGTGTTCCGGATCCGTCGTGTACCGCTCCCCGGTTTCGGAATCGGAATCGGTATCTCCGGCAAAAAAACCTTCCGGCTCGCGCACGGCCGATGCCCTTTGGTCTTCTCTGTGGATCCGGTCAAAGTCGCCGCTGATATATTCCTGTGCCACATAAAAAGGCGCGCCCAGTTCCAGGGATATTTCATCTTCGGTTTTTCCGTTTTCCAGGCCGATCGCAAAGTGCTCCTCATAGTCCCTGACGATGTCGTCGACCATGGACTTCGGAAACCGGTCCAGATAATAACGAAGTAAGTCCAGATATTCAGTTTTCTTCATGCGTCGCCCCTTCCAAAATCGTATTTACCCCGCGTACAAATGCGTGCCATTCTTCTTCCTGCTTTACCAACGCCGCCTGCCCACTGGCTGTCAGCTTGTAGTATTTCCGGGGAGGACCGCTTTGTGACTCCTCCAGATAGGTGTCTACATAGCCTTCGTTGCGAAATCTTCGCAAGAGCGGGTAGATCGTGCCCTCGGATATGCTGATATTCTTGGAGATTTCTTCTACGAGCTCATACCCGTATCGGTCCCCCTTTAACAAGAGGGACAAAGCGCAGAGTTCGATCACGCCCTTTTTTAATTGCGCATTCAGACCGATCCCCTCCTTTCTTAGGTACTATTATACCACCAGTATCTTTCATTGCAAGGTACCAAATAAAGAAATAATGGTTTTTTGTCCGCTTTTTTGTAAAATTGCCGTAAAATCTATTCCGTTTCCCGTTTTGCTTGCCAATTCCCGCAAATTTTGCTATCCTACTTGCAAGTGGACGCGATGAAGATGCAAAGTACCCGGGCAAAACAGAAAGCACTGTCAAGCTGAGAGCAGGCACGCCCTTTCGGAGAAATACAACATCGGAGCAAATCACGCCGTAATGGCAATGAGACAAAAATGAAGGTGGCACCGCGGATACCCTCCGCCCTTGGAAGCCGCCTTTTTTATTTGGAAAGGAAGGAAATCTATGTCCGTATTTCACGAACTGCAGGAAAGAGGGTACCTGGAACAATGTACCCATGAAGAAGAGCTGAAAGCCCTGTTGGAAAAAGAGTCCGTTACCTTCTACATCGGCTTTGACGCAACGGCAGACAGTCTCACCCTGGGCCATTTTATTCAGATCATGGTCATGAAGCGCATGCAGAATCACGGTCACCGCCCCATCGCCCTTTTGGGCGCGGGCACAACCATGATCGGCGACCCGTCCGGCCGCACCGATATGCGCAATCTGATGACAAAAGAACAGATCCAGCACAATGCCGACTGTTTTGAAAAACAGTTTCGCCGCTTTTTGGACTTCTCGGAAGGCAAAGCCATTTTTGAAAACAATGCCAAATGGTTGCTGGAACCCAAATTTGTGGAATTCATGCGCGATATCGGCCAGCATTTCACGATCAGCCGCATGCTCGCCATGGACGCCTACAAAAACCGTCTGGGAGAAGGCCTCACCTTCTTTGAATTCGGCTATTTGCTGCTGCAGTCCTACGACTTTCTGGAGCTGTTCCGCCGGCACAATTGCAAACTGCAAATGGGCGGATCCGATCAATGGAGCAATATCATCGGCGGATACGAACTGGTCCGAAAAATCGAACGCGACGAAGTCTACGGAATGACCTTTAATCTTCTAACCACCGCCACCGGCGAAAAAATGGGCAAGAGCATGAAAGGCGCCGTCTGGCTGGATGCAGAGAAAACCCCGCCGTACGAAATGTATCAGTACCTGCGCAATGTCGACGACCGCGATGTAGAGAAATTCCTTTTGCAGCTGACCTTTGTACCCACAGAAGAATGCAAGGAACTTGGAAAAATAGGCGATGCGCGCATCAACGAAGGAAAAGAACGGCTCGCATGGGAAGTGGTAAAAATGATTCACTCGGAAGAAGCGGCCAACGAAGCACAGGCCACGGCGCGCGCGTTGTTTGCCAATCAGGGCTCCGATGAAAACATGCCCGCTTCCGATATTGTGATTCCCGAAGAAGGCATGGGTCTTTTGGATCTGCTGAAAGAAGCCGGTTTGACCAAAAGCAACGGAGAAGGCCGTCGATTAGTGGAACAGGGCGGGATCTCCATTGACGATGAAAAGATAGAGGATCCGTCGCTTCTGATCACCCGCGACAAGGATTCCTTTGTGATAAAAAAAGGAAAGAAAGTCTTCCACCGGATTCACGTAAAATAAACGACAAACCCGCCTTTCGGCGGGTTTTTACGCACGGTATTTTTGTTTATGCGAGCCCCAGGGCCAGTTCCATCATGTCGGTAAAGCTCTTTTCCCGCTGTTCGGCGGTGGTTTCTTCCGGATGCAGCATGGAATCGGATACGGTGAGTATCGTCAGCGCGTGGACACCGGCGCGGGCGGCAGTGGCGTACAGCGCGTAGCTTTCCATTTCCTTGGCCAAAACGCCCATCTTTTGCCAGGTTTTGTAGCGGTCGGGGTTTTCTTCATAGAACACATCGCCGGTCAGTATATTGCCGACATGGACAGGGTAACCTAATTCTTCTGCGCGGTCATGGGCCTTTTTCAGCAGTTCCCAGGAGCTGATCGCAGAATACACGCCGTCGATCCCGTACTGATTCTGCCAGGAAGAGTCGGTGCAGGCTCCCTGGGCCAGGATCATGTCAAACAGCTTTAAATCCTCCTGCATGGCCCCGCAGGAGCCGACGCGGATCAGGTTTTTGCAGCCGTATACATAGATCAGTTCGTGCGCAACAATCCCGATCGACGGCGCGCCCATGCCCGTACCCATGACGGATACTTCTTTTCCTTTGTAGGTACCGGTATAGGCGAGCATATTGCGTACGCCGTTTACCTGTCTGGCTTCTTCCAAATAGGTTTCCGCGATAAATTTCGCGCGGAGCGGATCGCCGGGCAAAAGCACCGTTTTTGCGATTTCGCCTCGTTTTGCTTCATTGTGTGGGGTCATAGTATCTCCTTGCAATAGTCGGTAAAGTCTTTGGTAATGCGGGCGGTCAGTCCCCAGATGACGCGTTTCTCATACACCCAGAAGAGCGTTTCCTGCTTGCCGGTTCGGAAGCGGTAGCCTCTTTCATTGGGCAAAAGTTCGTAGGGAAAGTCGTCGGGTTGTTCCACCTGCAGGCGGGAAAAATACCGCCGGGGTTCTTTTTCCATAAAAAAAGAGAGGGGCACGCAAAACAGCTCCTCCACTTCTTCATTGGGTGCAAACCGGGATGCGCAAAAGTCGCGGAGTTCGCCTGTCACCGTTTCGATCATCATATTGTGCCAGGTGATCAGGGGATTCCATGGCCCGTACACCTGTATCTTGTTTTCGGGCAAACCCAGTTCTTCCCGGGTTTCCCGCACAGCGGCCATCACGGCCGTTTCCCCGGGTTCGATCTTTCCGCCGGGAAAGGCGGTTTCCCCGGGTTGGGAAATCAGCTTGGACCGTTTTTCAAACAGTAAATACGGTGTGCCGTTCTCATATACCAGCGGAATCAGTACCGCATAGCGCCGAAAATCCCCGATCGGGCGCGGCTGATGCGCGCTGAGCGCGCGTTTCAGCCGTTGTTTGCCCTCCACTTTATTTCGCGGGTGCCGGTTCTGCTGTCAGTTCCGATGTGCAATGCGGGCAGCGTGTCGCTTCCAGCGGGACTTCCGACAGGCAGTACGGGCAGGATTTCGTATCCACAACTTCGGGTTCGGGGCGTTTCAACTTGTTCATGGCTTTCACCATCAGGAAGATCGCAAACGCAATAAAGATGAAATGAATAAGAGCGTTTAGCACCAGACCGTAGTTTAAGGTTGCGGCGCCGGCTTCTTGTGCCTGTGCGAGCGTCTGATAGCTTCCGCCGTCCAATGCAATAAACCAGTTCTGAAAGTCGATCCCTCCAACCAGCAGGCTGAGTACCGGCATCAAAAGATGGTCCACCACGGCCGATACGATCGCGCCGAAGGCCGACCCCAAGATAATCCCGATTGCCATGTCCATAACATTGCCGCGCATGGCAAACTCTTTAAACTCTTTTAACATACTATTCCTCCTCTTGTAATGCTTGTTTCGCGAGCGCATCTGCGCGCTCATTCAACGGATGCCCCGTGTGCGCCGCAATTTTGTGAAACCGCACGGTCACATCCTTTTGAAACCGATGATACGTTTGTGCATAGGCCCGGGTCAGCGGATTTTTTGCCCGCCAGCCACCCACGGCCCACTCTTTAATACCCGCATAGTCGTAGTATATATCCAATACGGGTTCTTCTTTCTCGATGGCAATCTGCAGGGCCCGGTATGAGCCGTACAATTCCCCCGCAATGTTTCTGTGCTTGGCCACATCCGGGTCGACAAACGCGCGGGCTTCTTCAAAACGCGTGCCATGATAAAACCCCACCAGGCCATAACTGAAGCGCTGCGTCTTTATGTCATACGAACCGTCGATAAAAATATGGAGCCCGTCTGTCGGCGAACCAACCGTCTTTGGTTCCTCTTTGCCTGTCAGATACTGTTCGGCTTCTTGTTTGCTGGCAAACTTTTTGTACTCGGCCGATGCAAAGCCTGCAACTTGTTCTTTGGCTTCGTCCCAACTGCGGTATAAGCCGGGGACTCTTCCCCGGCGTACCGCATAATAGTTTTCCTTAGCCTTCAACTTGGCGCACGAATTCTTTCACAAATCCCGGCATATCATCCGGCATGCGCGCCGTAATCAGATGCCCGTCCACGGCCAGCGCTTCATTTACCCAGTTGACACCCGCATGTTTCATATCGTCCTGGATCGCCGGCGTAGAGGTCAGGGTTTTCCCCTCCACCTCGCAGCAGGAAGTCAGCATCCACCCCGCGTGGCAAATGGCCGCGATGGGTTTTTTCTGTGCATCCATATCCTTTACAAACTGTTTTAACGCCTCCGACCCCCGCATTTTGTCCGGGGAATACCCACCCGGAATCAAAATGCCGGCATAGTCATCGGCCTTTATCTCTTTGGCTGCATGCGTGCTGGTTTTTTCAAACCCGCTTTTGCCTTTGTAGACTTTGTCTTTCTCGTCGCCCACCAAATGGACCTCAAAGTCTTCTTTCAGGCGATACAACGGATACACTAATTCATTTTCATCAAAAATGTCGGCAATCAATACCGCAACTTTTTTCATAGGAAGTCTCCTTTCGTAGTTCTGTTTTCTTATATACCCCATTTCTTTATCTGACCGGCAAAAAATGGGTACATACTGAAGCATACGATCCAAAGGAGGAAAAACCGTTGAAAACATTTATCGCCTATCCGTTTACCGAAGAGCAGCTGGATCGATTCCGGCAAGAAGATACACAGATCGTCTTTTACAAAGACCCCTATACCGATGACGATCTGGCCGATGTCGACTCGATCGTTGCGTTTCAGCCCTTCAAAAAGCATACCCTGCAGGAATTTCCCCGTTTGCAGTTTCTGCAGCTCATGTCGGCCGGTATCAATCAGGTGGACACCGATGCGCTGAAAGAACGCGGGATTACACTCGCCAATGCCAAAGGGATCTACTCCATACCGATCGCCGAATGGGTCCTCATGCGCCTTTTGGAAGTCAATAAGCGCGCCTTTTCCCATCGCGATATGCAAAGAGACAAAATATGGGAACAGGACCTGGGAATGCCCGAACTCACCGGCTCCCGGATCGGCATTGCCGGTACCGGCAGTATCGGCACAGAAATTGCCCGCAAGCTCTTGGCGTTTGATGTCGAGGTCATCGGGTTCAATACCGACGGCCGCACGACCGATCATGTGGAAAAAAGCTATCCGTTGTCGACCCTCGCAGAACACTTGCAGGAGCTGGATGCGCTTGTCCTTGCCACACCGGAAACCCCGGCCACCAAAGGCATCATCAACCGGGCACTGTTGCAAAAAGCCCCCGATGACCTTGTCCTCATCAATATCGGCCGCGGCAGCGCGGTCGACGAAGAAGCACTGATCGACTATCTGCAGGAGAATCCGAAAGCCACCGCCATTTTGGATGTGTTCCAAACCGAGCCCCTGCCGCAGAAAAGTCCTCTTTGGAGCATGGAGCAGGTCATTGTGTCGCCCCATGTCTGCGCGAGTTCCGACCGCGCCACCGACCGCCTGGCCAAACTGGCGATCGACAATCTGCGCAACTGGAAAGAACAAAAACCCGTAATCAACGAAATCGATCTGGACCGCGGGTATTAGACAAAAAAAGGGCCTCCCGCTGACACAGCCGTATCCGGCTTTTGTGTCGGGGTGAGACCCTTCTTTTCTTTTTTACAATTTCCCGATCGGAACCACGCCAAAACGCATGCCTTCGATAATATTGTAGTTCAGTTCCCGGATCAGCCGGACCGCTGACTCCACGTCTTTCTTTTTGATATATTCGATGATTTTCGGCTGATAGTCGAGTGATTTGTTTTTCTCCCGGTGTTTCATATAAAAATCATCGTATAAGGTGAGCAAAACGCGAACCCGGTTCTTCATCGGATTATAGACCGACCATAAAAAATTGTTGTCGGCTTTTTGTATGATCAGATCATAGAACTCTTCGACCGCGTCCAGATACTGCTGAAAATCATAATCGGCCCAGGCCTGTCGTTCCAGGTCTACAATGCGTTCAAATTCTTTAAAGTCATCGACCGTATAATGATCGACCCCTCTTTCCAGTGCATATTGCAACAAAACCAAACGAAGCTCATAGACATCGGTGGTTTCTTTTTTGTCGCTTTGAATTACACTGCATCCCCGGTTGGGAATGATTTTTACATAGCCTTCCGCTTCCAGTGTGTGCAAAGCCGAACGGATCGGCGTGCGTCCGATCCCGAAGGCTTCCTGTATACTGCGCTCCGTCAGCTGCGTTCCGGGCGCCAGCTTTCGTTCCAGGAGGGCTTCTTTTATTTTACGGTACGCGTATTTCTCCAGCGTTTCATTTTCTTTTTTGTTTTGCAACGGCAACCTCTCCTCGCACGATCGTATGTCGTGCTATTCCATTGGTATATTCTTATAGTTTACTAATACCCAGCGGAAATTGCGAATCCCTTTTCTTCTCTCCATTTATTTTCATTCTTTTTCGTTGAATAAGGCGAATATTTTTCCATCTGAGTAATATTCTTTCCTACCTTCTCTATAAAAATCTATTGCATCCAGGGTCTTGCAGCCGTTTAGACGCAAAATATGTAACTGTATAATTCTTCATAGCGAGATATTTTTGACAAATTAAAGCGTAGGAAACCGTTGACATCCGTTTCTAAGCGTGCTACGATAGCTTTAACCTAATTGTTGAACAATTTTGTTCAACACATAGCGAAAGGAGGCTCCGGGAAGAAACCGAATTTTTGCAGTATAAACATAGATTTATAAAAAGGAGGCTTTACATGGACAAACCAGAGAGAAAACCCAGAGAAATCGGAATGGTGGAAGCAATCCTCTTACTTATTGTCGTGGTCGGGGTCATATTGGTCAACTCCATCTTTCTGAAAATCGGAACCGGCTTATCCGTTTTATCGGTTGCCATGATCGTTGCGGCCTATGGCATGCTCTTTTTGCGGGTGCCGTGGGAAAAAATGCTGGATGAAATCCTAAAAACCTTTCAGGTAGGCATGGGCGCCGTGCTGATTTTGCTCATGGTCGGGATCCTCGGAGCATCGTGGATCATCAGCGGGACCATACCCATGCTGATCCGCTACGGTTTACAGCTGATTAATCCTTCGGTGTATCTTTTGATTGCCTTTTTGCTTTGTGTGGTTCTGGGCGTGGCCATGGGCTCGGCCTGGGGCTTGATCGGCAGTGTGGGTCTGGCTTTAATGGGCGTTGCCCAGGGCCTGGGTATCCCCGCTCCGATCGCTGCTGCGGCGATTGCCGGCGGTGCTTATGTAGGCGACATGTGGAGTCCATTTTCCGATATCCCCAATCTGGCTGCCGCCACCACGCGCGGCAACTCCTTTGATGTGTTTCGGGCCATGATTCCCACGCAGATACCGGCGCTGATTGTATCGGTAGCCTTCTATCTGATTCTTGGCATTATGACTTCCAAAAGCGGAAGCTATGACAATTCTTCCGTACTGGCGATACAGAATACGCTGTCCGGCGTCTACCAATGGAATATACTGCTTCTTATCCCGCCCGTCATTGTGATCGTGGGATCGGTGATGCAGTTTCCCACCATACCGGTACTCACCTCCAGCGCGCTCGTTGCCGTCGCGCAGGCCGTGATCCATCAGGGAATGGACTTTGCAGCAGCCTTTAACGCCCTGTATAACGGTTCTGTTTCCAACACCGGAATCGAAGCGATCGACGGTTTGCTCTCCGGCGGAGGGATGCTGAATATGATGAGCCTGATCCTGATCATTTTCTGCGCGTTCATTTTTGCCGGTATACTGGAAGGCTGCGGCGTACTGAACCCCATTATGACAAAGCTCACTTCCGTAACAAAGAGCCGGGGCCTGATCATACTCATCAGCATGCTGACCGGTATCCTGAGCATTTATCTCACCGCCAGTGTCTATGTTGCCATCATACTCAACACACGAATCTGGGCGGAAGTGTACCGTAAAAACGGGATGAGCACGCTGAATCTGGCGCGCACCATGGCGGGCGGTATCTCCAACTGGGGCATGATTGTTCCGTGGTCCGGTGGTGTGGTGATGATTGCCGGGGTGTACGGCATCGGCTGGACACAGTATGTTCCGTTCCTGATCTGCACCTTCGCCAGCATGTTCTTCATTATTCTCTTCGGTTTTATGAACAAGTTCATTATTCCCCTGGAGGATGATGAGCTTGAACTTACCACTACGGTGGAATAACGCATCGTAGCGTAAATAGAAAGGAGTTAGAAGTGGTTAAGAAAATCTGTATTATGGGAGCAGGAAACGGCGGTTTTGCCGCCGCAGCGGATCTGACCCTGCGCGGCTATGAAATCACCCTGTATGAAGACGAACGCTTTGCTGAAAGCATCCGAGGCATCCGCGATGACGGCATTATCCATGTAGACGGAGTAGGACCGGTCGGAGAGGCAAAAATCCACAAGATCACAACCGATCTGGCCGATGCCCTGTCTGATGTGGACCTCGTAATGCCGATCTCCCCTGCCTATGCACAGGAAGCGGTGGCAAATAGCCTGGTTCCGCATATAAAAGAAGGCATGGTCATCTGCCTGACCCCCGGCAGCTGCGGCGGTTCGCTGGTATATGCCAAAGTCTTTCACGAAAACGGCGTCTACGACAAGGTTAAGCTCTGTGAAATGGCGACTCTGCCGTATGCGACGCGCAAAATCAACGACCATACGGTACGCATCTTACTGGAAACCAAACTCTTGTACTTTGCGGCCTTCCCCGCAAAAAACAATCAGGAATTGTTTGACCTGATCAAGCCCATTTATCCCAAATTGGAATTGGTTACCGATGTGCTGGAGTCGGCGTTAAACAACGGAAACATCACCAGTCATCCCGCCCCGGTCGTTTTGAACGCCGGCAAGATCGAATACTACGGCAAACACTTCCACTACAAAGAAGGGATCACGCCGTCAGTGGCAAAAGTCAACTGGGAAGTCGACAAAGAACGGCTGGCTATCTGCGAAGCCTTCGGCTACAAGCCGGTCAATGCACTGGACCGCTTGTATCTGACGGGCTATACGCTCCAGGCCGATACCCTGTACGATGCTTATCAGGGCAGCGAAGGGATCTTTTTGGATATTGAAGGGCCCAATGACTTAAGCGGCCGCTACTTAACGGAAGACGCACCTATGTCTCTTATTTTCTGCACCGATGTAGCCGGTATCGTCGATGTGGATACGCCGGTGATGCAGGCGGTTGGGGTATTGGCGTCCGCCTTGCGCAGCGAAAACTATTTTGAAACCGGCCGTACACTGGACAAAATCGGTTTGGAAAACAAAAACCGCGACGAAGTCCTGGCTTTCTTGCAGGAAGGATACTGATCCGGTCGGATGCTTACACAAAAAAAAGGACGCGTGACCGACACGCGTCCTTTTTATGCCAGAAGGCTAATTTCTCTTCAGTAAATGGGCGTAGTCTTCCGGTACAAACACCCGCTCCGGATCTTCGAAGAAGTGTTTTACCAGTTTGGCTACGACGCCGCCAAGGAAGACAACCCCGATCATATTCGGAATGGCCATCAGTGCGTTTAATACGTCGGCCAAAAGCCATACAATTTCCAGTCCGCCGATTGCGCCGACAAAGACCAGCACGGTAAAGAGCAGACGGTACGGCATGATAATCTTGGACGATTTTACCAGATATTCCGCACTCTTCTCTCCGTAGTAGCACCAGCCCAAAATGGTGGTGAACGGGAAGAGAATCAGGGCAAAGGTAACAATGAACGAACCGGCCGGTAAGTTATTTCCAAAGGCCGTCATCGTCATTTGCGCCCCTTCAATGCTTGCATCGGACCATACGCCGGAAGCAATCAGAACCAGCGCCGTCATCGTACATACCATAAAGGTGTCAACAAAAACTTCAAACGCACCCCAGATCCCCTGACGGACCGGATGGTCGGTTGTAGCCGCTGCATGGGCAATCGGAGCAGAACCCAGACCGGCTTCGTTTGTGAATACGCCGCGGGCAACCCCAAAACGGATCGCCATACCCATGGTGGCACCAATCGCTGCCGAACCGGTGAAGGCTTCGGTAAAGATCGCGCGGATGGCACCGGGAATGGCACCGGCATTCATAACCAGGATCACCAATGCGCCGACAATATAGATAATCGCCATAAACGGAACGATTTTTTCTGTAACCTGTCCGATCCGCTTAATGCCGCCGATCAGAACCGCGCCGGACAAAACAGCCAGTACGATACCGGTGATATACGGCGGTATGTTGAATTGGCCTTGCAATGCGCCCGCCATGGAATTGGACTGTACCATACAGCCGATCCCGAATGCGGCAATCGCTGCGAAAAATGCGAAGATCTTGCCGAGCCAGTCCATGCCTAAACCGTTCTTTAAGTAATACATCGGGCCGCCGGAAAATTCGCCCAATTCGTTTCGTTCTCTGTATGCTACGGCCAGGGTAACCTCAACAAATTTTGTGGTCATTCCAAACAAAGCCGCCAGCCACATCCAAAACACCGCGCCCGGGCCGCCACTGGCTACCGCCGTGGCTACCCCGACGACGTTTCCTGTACCTATCGTCGCGGCGAGCGCCGTGGAAACCGCCTGAAACGGGGTAATACCGCCTTCATCCGCTTCCTGTCGCTGGAACATCGCACCGAAGGTGTGCGTCATGATAAAGCCGAACTTGCGAAATACTATAAATCCTGTTGCGACTGATACGATAAGTCCGCCGCCCACCACGAGTACAATCAGTGGAATGCCCCACAGAAAGTTTGAAGCCGCTGTTAGCATGTTTTCAAATGCTGCCACTGTTTCTCATCTCCTTTTGATAAAATTTGTACCTATTACGAATACATCTTATCACTACATAGGTTTTTTCTCAACAATAATCTGATAAATTATTTTAATATCTATGTATTTATTTTTTAACAGATAGTCTCTTCCTATTAAGTATTCTTTTTCTGTTTTTTGTAAGAAAGGCAAACCGACACGATCCGTTGCCATAAGCTTTCGGCGGCGATCAGAGAGGCGATGGAAACAAAAAAAACTATCGCGAAGAAACGCTGCAAAACAGCAAAATCCAGCCGTTTCTGTTTTAATGAAAGGCGGAAGGTTCTCCTGTATCCCGCGTATTTTTTCGTCTTAATAGGAAGGAAATTCTTTTCATAGGCATGTATCTGCGGTTAACAACAAAAATTCATAAGAAACGCTTATGAACATAACGCGATATACAATTCCCATACTGCATATTTTGTCGTTGCAATATGTAATAACAAATGATTGCTCTCATGAAATAATTTTATTATATATAGGTAGAGACTTTCTTTTCTGACGATTTAATCACGTATAAGCCGATAATTATAAAGCAAAAGGAGAACCGCATCGGCTCTCCTTTTGCCCTATGGATAAATGAGGTATATGTTAGGGAGGTATACCTTTTTAGCTTACAAGGGCTTTTCCCAGATTCTGACAGGAGGCAATCCCTTCTTCTTCCGGTTCGCCCTGACAAATGACCGGCTCTGCGGCCATTTGTGCCCCGAGACTCCTGCACCGGTCTGCCCAGTTGCGCATCCATTCTCCGTCGCCCCAATCATAGGAGCCGAACAAAGCAATCGACGCACCCGCAAGTTTGGATTCGAATGCAGCAAACATCGGCGCAAATTCCGCATCCTCTAATTCTTCCGAACCCATGGACGGACAGCCGAATGCATAGGCATCATAGGCACGGTCTGTCTGGAACGCCGCAGCGGTAACGATCTCTACATCGGCACCGGCCTGTTTCGCACCTTCAAAAACGGCCTTTGCCATCTTCTCCGTGTTGCCTGTCCCGCTCCAATATACGACAACCACTCGCATGATCTTCACACCTTTCTTTTTTAGCCCTAAGAGGCAATCGTCAACTCTTCGATCGTCGATCCCCTCTCCCATTTTTGCAGATAGTCCCGCGTACAGTCCTTAAAACGCGCAAATACCTCTTTGGCCTGTTCCGGATTGTGATACACTTTCCAGCAACCGGTCAGCTTGCAGTGCTTGGGTCCTTTTTCAATAAAAGCCAAAACATCTTCCGGCGGGTACCCTAAAAACAAGCCGATTTCGTGCGGAAACTCCGCCGATTGACACACGCGACAACGCAGGCAGGCCACATCCGCATTCAGACTGCGTCGGGCATAGCCGCATTGTTGCAAATACGCGCATGCCTTTGCATCCGATAAATCGTTTTGCAAACAGCGCGGCCGAAACACATACAGAAGTGCCCGGCCTTCCCGGATCCGCAATGGAAGCAGTCGCAGCCCTTTTGGTACGATCCGGCGGTTCATTTTTCGGATATCCTCCCGCAGTGTTTCCATAGAGGCAAAAGAAAACACAAACAAACTGCCCGATTTCAGTCCCGCCAGCGTCGGGGCACCTTGTTTCACCAGCAAGGGTTCAATGCGATTACAACACAATCCCTTCCACCCCCGTCTTCATCCAGTGCGTATTGCGGTACCGGCTCGGCTGCATGCCGTAAATCTTCGCAAAGCACGCGGAAAACTTGCTCACATTCGTATAACCCAACGCGTTTGCAATTTCCGTAATAGACCGGCGCGTTTCCACTAACAGCTGGCGGCCGGTTTCCATACGGTAATGAATCATATACGTGTAGATCGGCATGCCATATAGATCTTTAAACGCTTGTTTGAGTGCCGTTTTCGAGATCAAAAACCGCTCCGACAATTCTTCAATCGTCGGTCGTTCCGTAAGATGCTGCGTCAGAAACGCTTCGATTTTTTCAATCTTCTGCTTTTTACAATGCTGATAATAACGGCACAGGGCCTCTTGTTGCGGATTAAAATTCTGTATGTAGAGCAGCAGCTCCAGGAATCGCAGTTTGTAGACTTCGATCCCCCGATGCAGGCCGTCTTTCGACAAGGCAAACATCTCCGTAATCCATTGCCGATACAGTTGACTGGAACCCAGGGCACAGGGATAATTCTTGCGCACCGCTTCCAGATCAATCTGCATTCCGGAAAAAATCTGCCAGCTTAACGAGTATTCATACGCCAATTTGGCATACGAAGTGATCGATGCATACAAGGCGCGAAACGACTGCACCGTCGTCCGAAACACTTTCAGAACCGGCATCCCGCGCACATACTCCACGGTTTCTGCGTTCATCCGCTCCAGTGCGGCCTGGTATTTGCGCATGAAATCCTGTTCGCCCATCATCCCTTTCATCTGCCATGCAGAAATGCCTGTTACCAGCAGCAAAAGCCCCGCCATCGGCCAATCCACCATCGCCATCACGATAAACATGAGGATCGGTGTCGCAATCGCCGAGGCATTATCCGGGATCAGATGCGCGACGGTCATATGGGTTTCCGCCGCATTGTCGTCAATGATCTTGCGGATCTTTCCGGACGGATTCTTGTCAAAAAAAGAAAAAGACGCCTGCATCAGATGATGAATCCCTGCCTTTCTGAGATTAGTCTCCAGCCGAAACGCAATCAGATGCGACACCCAAAGCGCTGCAAAATACACGATCGTATAGGCGATCATGCACCCGACGATCCGGATCGACCACATCCCTGCCTGCGTATCATTCTGATATACGACGATATCCTGAAAGATCTTCCATAAAAAATAAAAGGGCAGAATCTGCAGCACCGACGCAAGAACAGACAGCACCACCGACAAAACCGCCTGGGGTTTTTTGTCCGGGATATAGTGAAATAACTCTTTATAAACGCCCATTTTTCCTCCTATCGTGCCAATTGATAATCATTCTCATTATTTCGCTTACACCGCTACTTTGCTACTCCATTTTGTCGATTTGCGCCCGATCGGTTTGCTATTTGCGGATACAAACCAAAAAACACCGCATGGCGGGGAGCGCCAGGCGGTGTTGTACAAAAAAAGAAGAGACGGGTGAGTGCGTCCCGCCTCTTCTTTTAAGAAAGGAAATTAGAAGGCTTATTTTCTTTTTACAATATCCACATAGTCTGCGGGTATATAGACCCGTTCGGGGTCTGTAAAGAACTGTTTTGCCAGTTTGGCAACGACCGGTGACAAGATGAGTACCGCAATCAGGTTCGGCAAAGCCATCAGCGCATTCAATGCATCGGCCATATTCCAGACGAGATCGATCTCCTGCAGTGCGCCGACAAAGGCAAGCGCCACAAAGATCGCGCGATACGGCATAATGACTTTGGACGTGTTCAGAAGATACTCTGCACTCTTTTCCCCATAGTAGCACCAGCCGAGAATGGTTGTAAAGGCAAAGAGCACAAGTCCGACCGTAACGATAATACCGCCGATACCTGCCAGTCCGTTGTTAAAGGCAGCCGTAGTGAGATTTGCCCCTTCCAGTTCGGACGTGTTCCACAGATTCGATGAAATAACAACCAAAGCGGTGATCGAGCAGACGAGAATCGTGTCGACAAACACTTCAAACGCACCCCAGATACCCTGACGCGCCGGATGGTCGGTAGAAGCGGCGGCGTGCGCAATTGGCGCAGAACCCAGGCCGGCTTCGTTGGTGAATACGCCGCGGGCAACCCCGTAACGGATGGCCTCGCCAACCGTAGCGCCGGCGAATCCGCCGAATGCCGCGCGACCGGTGAACGCATTGCTGAATATGGAGGAGAAAACACCCGGCAGCTGCGCAGCATTCATAATCAGAATGATGAGCCCGCCGAGAATGTAGAAAGCGGCCATGAAGGGAACCAGTTTTTCCGCCACCTGCCCGATCCGCTTGATTCCGCCGATCAGAATGGCACCGGCCGAAACGACAACAAGCGCACCGGTTACCCAGGTCGGTATGTTAAATTGGCCTAAAAGCGAAGTAGCAATCGAATTGGCCTGCACCATGCAGCCGATACCGAATGCAGCCAATGCGACAAACAACGCGAAAACTTTTGCCAGCCAGGCTTGGCCCAGTCCGTTTTTAATGTAATACATCGGGCCGCCGGAATATTCGCCGAGCTCGTTTCTTTCGCGATACGCTACCGCCAGCGTAACTTCGGCAAACTTGGTCGTCATACCGAGGATCGCTGCCAGCCACATCCAGAAGATGGCACCCGGGCCACCATTGACAACTCGTATAACAAGCATAAAAAAAGAGGGTTATCCCCCTTTTTCTGCATAGATATAAGCGATTTGTTTGGCTCTTATACGACGGGCTTGTCCTGCGGTTCGTAATTGACGCTGTGCGCGATCCGGCTGGCTGCCGCTGCGGCTATCGCTGCAATCAGGTCGTCCAGAAAGGTATTCACCCGCTCGTCCTTGCTCTCGTCAATCGCTTTGATAATCCCGAGCTTGTGCTTATCCAGATAGCCGAAGTTTGTCAGACCGATGGAACCGTACAGATTCGTAATCCCCAATGCGAGGATTTCATCCACCCCGTAAAGGGATTCATCAGCTGCGATAATGGACTGCAAAGGTTCCGGAAACAGTTTCTGATCGGCAATCTGGTCGATCGCAATGCCGGTTAATACCGCATGGATCGACTCCCTCTTGCGCAAAACCGCGCGTACATTCTCCACGCACAGTTCCATCGTCAGATCGGGAAAATACTTCTCCTGCAGGCCAAACACGATCTCGGCGATGTCTTCCAGACAGACGCCCCGGTCCTCGAGTGCGTCGATCGTCATTTGATGCAGTTCTTTCATATCGTACTTATACGTTGACGGTTGTCCCATATGGCCTCCTAATCAATCGGGTTGCCCGTTTCCGCCCAGCAGGCAATGCTGCCCGGCCCCACGGTAAAACTCCCTTTGCCTTCTTCGTTGATCTGTACCGACTCTTCCTGTATACCCAAATAGTCGGCATAGGTTTTGCCGGCTTGTTCTTTTCCGATAAACAGTTCCATCGTGGCGGCGTCTCCCGTGTTTAACAGCGTAACCATTTTGCCGGGATGCTCTTTTGTGCCGTGGCGCGTCCAGCCGAGGATATTCTCTGAAATCATATGGTCTTCCTGATCGCCGTAGGCGAAGGAATTTCTGAGTTTCATCAGCTTGTCCAAAAGTTCCTTATTGCCTTCAATCGGGTTTTCCCCGGAGATCCCGTAGTAGTCGCCGTAGAATACACAGGGGTAGCCGTCCTTTCGCAGGAGGATCAGCGCATACGCATGGGGGATAAACCAGCGATCTACAAAGTTTTCCAACGACTGTCCCGGTTGTGAATCGTGATTGTTCACAAAGGTGACCGCCATGGCCGGGTGTTCCTTTACCAGCGTCCCGTCGAAGATTTTACGGATGTCGTAGGATTTTCCGCCCCGGGCGGCCGCCACCAGATTGTAGTGCAGCGTGACATCAAACAGGTCCATATCGTATTCGGTTATTTCCATATACTTGCCGGTTTTGTCGCTGTAGGCCTGCCAGTATTCACCGAACCAGTAGAAATCTTCGTGTTTCTCGTCAACATAATTAATAAAGTCGCGCATAAAGGTGCGGTCTATATGCTTGGCTGCATCCACACGGAAACCGTCCACCCCGGTTTCTTCAATCATCCAGTCTGCCCAGCGGAAGAGTTCTTCCCGCACCTCCGGATGGTGATGGTCGATATCGGCAAACATGAGATAGTCGAAATTGCCCTTCTCGCCGGATACGCCATACGCCCAGCCCTTGCCGTCGCCCACGACGCGGTACACGCCGGATTCGCCGGACTTCTGATCAAAGTCCACACCGGTGAAATGATACCAGTGCCACTGGAAGTCCGAATATTTGCCCCGGCGCCCCGGAAAATGAAAATGCGTCCACGCTTCAATCTCGTGCACATCGCCGATCTCTTCTGTGCGATTGGCCGGATTCACCTGCACTGCATCAAAATGTTCCGACTCGTCGGCCCCGGCTTTATGATTGAGCACCACATCGGCATAGACCCGAATGCCCGCCTCATGCAAAGCCCGGATCAGCTGCAGATATTCCTCTTTCGTACCGTATTTTGTCCGCTGCTCGCCTTTTTGGTCAAATTCTCCCAGATCATACAGATCATAGATGCCGTAGCCGACATCAAACACGCCGGTAGCTTTGCACTGCGGAGGCAGCCAGACGGAGTTGATCCCGGCGGCTACCAGATCGGGGATCTTATTTTCCATGTCGGCAAAATAGCCGCCCGACGGCAGATACCATTCAAATCCTTGAAACATTATTCCATTCTTCACATTTTTCTCCATTCTTCCCATGTAAAAAGAGGCCTCCTACGCGAGGACGGCCTCTTGGTTTTTACGTGTCGCCTCTGTACTTGGATCGTCTGAATACATTATACACGTCCGCGTCCTGCATGTCTTTGTCTTTTTGCCGCTCGCGCTCTTCCAGATGATCCTGCGAATCATGCATATGCGGATGCACGGGTTCGGGTTCTGCGGTTTTCTCTTCAATTGCCCGTTCCAGCCGATTGTGTGCCGTGCTTTCCTCCTGTACGTCTGCGCGGGGCGGCTGCGGACTTTCGGTTGCGGGTACCTGCGTATCGGCCGGGGTGATGGCCGTATCGCGTTCGCCTGAAGGCGGTACCGGATCTTTGTCCTCTTCAAAGAGCGATTCATCGTAAATGCCGTCGCCCTCTACGGTGCTTTCCGCTACATAATCCCGTTTTGCCCGCGTATCGTGCGGCGGACTTTCCGGATGCAGCGCTGCGTTTTCATCCAACGGTACATCGGGATGGGCTTTGTTTCTGTCTTTTTCGTGTGGGTCTTCCGGATGGATCTGCTTATGGTTGTTCATGGTATTCCCCTTTCCGGTTGTAAAATGGTTACAGGACCAGACCGGCCCCTTCCGCGCATTGGCTCCGCACGATTTCTGCCTCTTTTTTGGCTTCCTCCACCGACAACAAAACCGTAGCCAGCTCATCGGTTGCCTGCGCGAGCCCGGCAAGCAGGGTATCGCCTTTTCGCAGGGTGAGAAGTTTGGTCAGCGTCGTATCAAAAAACAGTGGTGAAAACGCCAACTGTCCGGCGGTGCGGTATTTGTACGGGGTCATGGCATCCAGCGTGCGCAGATCGGCTAAAAAGGCAATCTGCAGGCTCTCGGCCGACTCCGCCCATTTTTCGCCCTGGCCGGTATACGCCCTTTGGAGAAGAATGTCAAAATACGGCTTGTCGCCGATCGGACGGTTTGCAGTATATGCGGCCCCTTCCAGCTGCTTTTCCAGCGCCCGCAAATAGGTGTAAAACGCATGACCCGACGAAGCCGTATCGCGCAGCAGCCGAAGCTCTCTGTCCGCCTGTTCATAGGCGTGCAGCGCTTCTTTTGCGTCCTTTCGCATCGTACCGATATACCGGAGCAGTTCCTGCCGCACGGTTTCTTCTTCCGCACGCCGGTCATCCAGCGCCTTGGCAGAAGCTGCACGCAGGCCGATCAGCTCCCGGACTTCCCGCTCAATCAGGGGGATGTCCGCACGGATCTTCTCTTGCAGATCCGCGGCATAATTGTGCCGGATCCCCGACTTGGCGGTATGTTCATCCTCTTTGCCCGCCACGCGAAGCACAAAATGTTTCACCGTCCGGGTTTTGGAAGGCAACGCATTTTCCCGCGCAATGCGGAGGTCGGTCTCTGTTCCGTCTCTCTGTGCATATTTATTCTTTAATAGTTTGCTTAAGAGTTCCTTGCGCATCTGCAAAAAGACGAGCTGTTCCTCTTCTTTTCGGATGGTATCCAGAAACTCTCTGCGTTCGGAAATCAAAGTCACCCCTCCTTTACCTTTCTTTATTACCCATTAGAGATGTAGTTTGCGCATTTTTCTTCTTTTTATTCGCACGGACTGCTTGAAAAAACTGTGTCAATAACGCGGCGCACTCCGCTTCCCGTACCCCCGTCGTCACCCTGGCCCGGTGATTCAGGGCCGGTGCATCCAGCAAATTGTACACCGAGCCCCCGCAGCCGCGTTTTTCGTCCATCGCCCCGATCACCACACGTTCCACCCGGGCCAGCACAATGGCCCCGGCGCACATGGCACACGGTTCCAGCGTGGTATAGAGCGTCGTATGCGGGATGCGCAGCGTGCCCGTGCGGCGAAACGCCCGCTCCAGCGCCAGCGTTTCCGCATGACGCAGCGGATGCGTGTCTGTGACAATCGCATTGGTCGCCATCGACAGAATCACTCCGTTTTGCACCAAAACCGCACCTACAGGCACTTCCTGTCCCGTAGGCTCAGAACGCGCGATCCCGATGGCCAGTCCCATAAAAAACCGGTCGCTATCCCAAAGCATCCGCACACCCCTCCTTTTTCACTATATAAAAAAGCCGACCTTCCGGCCGGCCCCCACATTCGGCCCCCGGCCGAATATTTCACACGCACAAGAAAAGTGTGCGTCGCTAATTCGCACGCCCNCCGGGCGTATATCGCTGCACCTCGTAGTTTAGCGAACGTTTGGCGCAAGCCGTATATATCGCACCGAGCACAAGCCGGGCGCGCAAAGCGCCCGCGCGTGCGAAGTATTTCATTGCACCACAATGGGCGCCCCCTTGGTACCCCCAACAGGAATCGAACCTGTAATTGTCCCTTAGGAGGGGACGGTTATATCCATTTAACTATGGAGGCGTATGCGATTATATTACCGCACCGCCTCCAAAAATGTCAAACGGCAAAGAGCCGGCGAAGAATGACCTGTCCGGCTCATTTGGCTCTCTTAGACTTCCAGTTTTGTACGGCCGTTCATATACGGCTGCAAGACCTCGGGTATGCGCACGCTGCCGTCTTCTTCCTGATAGTTCTCCAGCACAGCGGCAAAACAGCGGCCGACCGCCACGCCCGAACCGTTCAGCGTGTGCAGATTCTGTACCTTTCCGTCCGCGTCCCGATAGCGCAGATTGGCTCGTCTCGCCTGGAAATCCTCAAAATTGGAACACGAAGAGATCTCCACATAGCGGTCATAGCTCGGCATCCAGACTTCGATATCGTACGTTTTTGCCGACGAAAAGCCGAGGTCTCCTCCGCACAGGGTCACCACGCGATACGGCAAGCCCAAAAGTTCCAGCACGCGGCGGGCGTTCTCTGTCAGCTTTTCCAATTCCTCGTAGCTGCTTTCGCGATCGGTGAACTTCACCAGCTCCACCTTGTCAAACTGGTGGTTCCGGATCAAGCCGCGGGTATCGCGCCCGGCCGATCCCGCTTCCTGCCGGAAGCAAGGCGTATAGGCGGTATAATAAATCGGCAGTTCGTCGGCCGATACGATCTCATCGCGCAGCAGATTCGTCAGCGGTACTTCCGCTGTGGGTACGAGGAAATAATCCTTTGACGGCAAATGGAACATATCGAACTCAAACTTTGGCAGCTGCCCCGTTCCGATCATGGAATCGCGGTTAACCATAAAGGGCGTCGACATTTCGGTATAGCCATGTTCGGATGTGTGCAGATCCAGCATAAAGCTGTACAGCGCACGCTCCAGACGCGAACCGTCTCCCTGAAAGAGCGTAAAGCGCGGTCCGGTGATCTTGGAGGCCTTTTCAAAATCCAAAACGCCTAAATTCGTTCCGATATCCCAGTGCGCTTTGGGCGCAAACGAAAACTGCGTGGGTTCGCCCCATTGCATCACTTCCACATTACAGCTGTCGTCGTCGCCTTCGGGGACGCTCGCATGCGGCGTATTGGGGATCTCCAGCAAAAGCCCTTTCAGTTTCCCGTCCAGCTCGCGGATCTTCTCATCCGATGCTTTGATCGCATCGGACAAAAGCTTCATCTGCTCAAACACCGGCTGCACATCCTGCCCCTCTTTTTTCAGACGGGGGATGTCTTTTGAGACTTTGTTCTGCTCCGCTTTTTTCTGCTCTACTTCGGTTAAAAGCGTACGGCGCTCCGTATCCACCGCCAGTACCTCGTCGATGGGAAAGCTCGCGTTTCGTTTTTTCAGTGCTTCTTTTACCGCCTCCGGATTGGCCCGGACTTTTCTGATATCCAGCATGGTTTCCTCCTTGCAATCAAAAAACCGCATACCTCTGCAAGGACGGAAATTTTCCGCGGTGCCACCTTGCTTAATCGGTATACGATCCACTCCAACATTCGTAATTGCTCCCGGCCGGACGGCTGCCGCCACCTGCCGGTTTCCACCCTTCCCGGCTCTCTGTGAGGCGCATACTGCAACTTTCTCTCCGTTCATCGCATTTTCCTATCAGACTTAGTATAGCATGCTAAAGAAAGAAGAGCAATAATAAAAAGCGCCGCTGCCGATTCCCGGCAGCGGCACCCGCATGCGTTACGTTCTATCAAACGGCGTCTTGCCGATTAGAATTCGACGGTTTCGTATCCCTGGTCCGCAAAGGGTTTGATCCCCGCATGGCCGCGCATATCGTTCAGCAGGGGGAGTCCCGTTTCTTTCACCGCATCCAGCACGCCCAGCATGGTGGCACAAGCCTGGCAAACGCCGGCAATCAGCCCTTTTTCCTTGGCCTCTATGTACATGGCGTCCTGTTTCTCCTCCAGCTGGCCCGGCAGTTTAACCGACTGCCCTTCAAACACAATCTTCACTTCATAGCCGGCGGCATGCAGATCCAGCGCATTCAGAAGAACATGCGTAAAGCACATATTTTCTCCACCCATCACATAAAACAGTATTTTTTTCATAAAACGGCTCCTTTCTCTTTCCTTCCCTATACATACCCAATGGTCCGTAAAAGCCCCCCGAAGAAGGGGTAAGCGAACACGGGGTTGGTTCCGGTTCGTTCGGCGATCGTAAAATCGCCGCTACAATAGCAATAATCTTCCGCTTCACACGCGGGGCACACCGCGTATATCGCACCGAGCACAAGCCGGGCGCGTAAAGCGCCGCGCGTGCGAGGTATTTCGCATGAGCGTAGCGAGTATTTCACACGCCGAAGGCGTATTTCATTGCACCACAGGCGCCCGTTCGGGCGCCTGTGGGGTTTTTGTTTAGAATTTGTGGATGAACAGGCCCGAGCGCAGCTTGGGTTCAAACCAGGTGGATTTGGGCGGCATAACCTCGCCTGCATCGGCAATGCGCATCAACTGCGCAATGGAGGTCGGGTACAGGAGGAAGCCGACGCGCATATCCTCTTTGAGGCGCCGGGTGACCCCTTCCTGTCCGCGGATCCCGCCCACAAAGTCGATGCGGTCATTCGTCCGCGGATCATCGATCCCCAGTACCGGCCGCAGCAGATTTTCCTGCAGGATGGATGCATCCAGGCTGTACACGGGGTCGTCCGCGTCGAAACTGCCCGCTTTGGGTGTGAGCGTATACGCTTTGTCGTCCAGCACCATGACAAACTGCTGTGGCGCATCCGGATGCAGATCGGTCGGTTCTTCCCGTTCGGTAAGGGTAAACCGTTCGGCGATCTTCTCCAGAAATGTGTTCTCGTCCAGGCCGTTTAAGTCTTCGACGACCCGGTTATAGTCCAATACCAAAAGGTCCTCATCGGGAAACACAACCGACAGGAAATAATTGTATTCTTCCCGGCCGGTATGACCCGGATTGGCGTCTCTGCGGTGCTGGCCCACGCGCACGGCCGATGCCGCCCGGTGATGCCCGTCGGCTATATAAACGGCAGGAATCGACAAAAACGCGTCTTCGATCGCACGGATGGCTGCCTCGTCCTGTAAAGGCCAGATCTGATGGGTCACCCCGTCATCGAAGGTAATATCCACCTCGGGCGGTTGCTGTGTGGCTTGTTCGGTAATCGTCCGGATGGCGTCCTGTGCGCGGTACGTTATGAAGATGGGGCCGGTGTGGGCGGATGTGGTGTCTACATGCCGGATGCGGTCTTTTTCTTTTTCCGCCCGCGTGAACTCATGCTTTTTGATGACGTCGTTTTCGTAGTCTTCCACCGACAGCAAACCCACGATCCCGGTTTGGGCACGTCCTTTCCACACCAGGCGATAGATATAATACACAGGAGCCGCCTCCTGCACATACACGCCTTCCTGTATCTTTTGTTCCAACAGCTCTCTTGCCGTTTCATACACGGCGTCTGCGTGGGGGTCGGTTCCTTCGGGCAGATTAACCTCCGCGCGGTCGATCCGCAAAAAGCTGTCCGGCAAATTCCGGACCATGGCCCGGGCTTCTTTTTCGTTCATCACATCATAAGGCAGCGCGGCTACCTCTTTGGCTTTGTCGGTTACCGGTCGATACGCCCGGAACGGTTTGAAAACGGTCATTTGGCCTCCTTGGTAAAATCCAGTATATGCTGTACAAGCTCCCATCCGATACGGCCCTGCGCTTCTTTGGTCGATCCGCCGATATGGGGCGACAAAGAGATCCGGTCCTGCAGCAGCGTCGCATTTTCCAGCGGTTCCTTGTGAAACACATCCAGACACGCGCCGCGGATCGTTCCTTGTTCCAACGCCTCCGCCAGCGCTTCTTCGTCGACCAGATCCCCGCGGGCCAGATTCAGCAAGACGGCATGGTCTTTCATTTTATCCAGCTCAGCTTTCCCGATCAGCGCCGAATGATCCGCTTTGGAGGGCGTATGCAAAGACACATAGTCGGAGCGCTCCAGCAGTTCATCCATACCGACATACGCATAGTTCGCAAATTCGGGCTTGGGTCCTGAACGGTTCGTATACAAAACCGTCATCCCCAGTGCATGGGCACGCAGGGCCACTTCTTTGGCAATACTGCCAAAACCCACCAAACCGATCGTTTTTCCGTAGAGTTCGGTGCCTTCGTACTGCTTTTTGTTCCATTGGCCGCTGCGCATCGTGTGATTGGACAGATGCAGATTCCTTGAAAAGCTCAGCATATGCGCAAGAGTGGCCTCCGCCACGCTGATAGCACTGGCCAGCGGCGTGTTTTTTACCTGAATGCCTTTTTCTTCGGCATAGGCCACATCGATATTGTCGATCCCCACACCGCCGCGCAGCAGCAGTTTCATGCGGCCGCTCTCCGCCATCTTGTCGATCAGCGGTTCGCGCACCTTGGTGGCGGAGCGCACGGTCATGATATCGTATTCCTGTACCTTTTCCGCGAGCGCTTCGCCTTCATAATGCGTGGTGTTCACTTCGATCCCGTTTCGCAGCAGCTCCTCTACGGCATTGGGGTCCATTCCGTCATTGGCCAGTACCCGTATCATTCGGCCTCCTCCAGGATCGTATCAATCCGCGCCAGAAGTTCGTTGATATCGTCGATGGTATAGTCGGCCATATGGGAAATCCGGAAGGTTTTTTCTTTTAGGTCCCCGTAGCCGTTGGACAGCGCCATATCGTAGGCCGACAGCTTTTTGTTCAGATCCGCCACGCTGATCCCCTTCGTGTTCACAATTGTCGTCAGCGTCTGCGACATATACTTTTCGTCCTCCACCAAAAGGGCAAAATGCTCGCTGGCCCACTGGCGTACGCGCCGGGCCATGTTCAGATGCCTTTCAAAGCGGTTCTCCAGGCCTTCTTCGAGTATGCGGTCCAACTGATAGTCGGCGGCAAACAAATGCGCCAGAGACGGCGTAGAAGGGTACTGATACGGTTTGTCGCGCACAAAGTCATACAAAGAAACCATGTCAAAATACAGACCGCGGTTTTCCACCGTTTTGGCGCGCGCATAGGCGCGTTCGGAAATGCTGGCAAAGGCCATGCCGGCAGGCAGTCCGAGACACTTCTGGGTCGATGTAATACAGCAGTCAATCCCCCAGCCGTCCACGTCGATCTTCACACCGCCCATGGAACTCACCGCATCCACCAGAAGCAGCACATCGGGATACTTCTCCTTGAGAAGCGCGCCGATCGCCTCCACATCGTTCATAACCCCGGATGAGGTTTCGTTGTGGGTAATTGTAATGGTGTCGTAGTCACCGGTAGCCAGCGCTTTGTCAACATCTTCCACGCGGGTGTGCCGGCCCGGCTCCACCTTGAACACATCGGCCGCCACACCGTTTGCGATTGCCATTTTGTACCAGCGGTCCCCGAACGAACCGATCGAAAACACCGCCGCTTTTTTCTTGGTAAACGAACGGATGGCCCCCTCCATCAAACCGCTGCCCGATGAGGTGGATACCACCATCAGATGGTTTGTATAAAAGACTTTCTGCAGTTTTTCGCTGACGCTTTTTTGCAGTGCGGTGGCCGCTTTGGTGCGGTGCCCGATCTGTTGCGTCCCCATTTTTTCCAATACATCTTCCGAAACATCCACCGGTCCCGGAATAAAAAGGTGCTTACTCATTGTTTTTTGTTTCTCCTTTTCCGTTTCCTTTGCCGAAAGCGGGATCGGTAATCCAGGATTCCAGACACGCGACCCGCCCGGCCCAGGTAATTTCATCCGTGGGGATTATACCCGTGGAAGAACCCGATGAAAACATTTTACTCCGGTTTTTTCCGATGGCCTCCTGCAGTCGATCCACCAATACAAAAAAATCCGGATGCGACGCATCGATCGGCTGATCCGCCACCCGCTCCACAAATGTAATCTGCCCGGCCAAAGAAAATGCCTGCGGCAAAAAAGCACACAAATTCGGCCAGTCCATCACGACACACGAGAGCCCCGCACCCAGCGCTTCCAGGGTGGCCAAAGAAAGCCCTTCGGCAAAAGACGGCAGCACAAACAAATGCGAGCGCCGGTACAATGAAGCCAGCGCCTCCTGCTCCAAAAAGCCCGCATAACGGATCGGCAAGCGCAGCGCTTCTCCCAGTGCCACAATGCGTTCGGTTTCCTCGCCTTCGCCGGTGCCCGCGACCGTCAGGCGCCAGCCGTCTTGCGGGAGTCTTGCCAGCGCATGATACAACGGACGCAGGCCCTTGTGTTCGCTGATTTTTCCCGCGTATACGATCTCATACGGCGGCGGTGCAGGCGGTGTCCCGGGATAGAACACGGCAGGGTCATAGCCGCCCCCCAAAACCCGGATCCGCTCTTTCGGATACGCTAAAAGTGCCGCCACTTCCTCTACCTGTGTCGGGCTGTTTGTTACGATCAGCCTTAGCCCGGCCAGTCCTTTTCTTACATGGGCCCGATGCACAGCATTCCGCCTCAGCTGCGCCAGATCCGTCCCGTGACATACGCCCACCACCGGGACATCGGTGTATTTTTCTGCAAGGGCTGTCAGCAGATGCAAATGATGCCCGATGATTACATCCGGGGCAAACGCCTGTACCGCCCGCCGGATCGCACGCAAAAACTTGCGCGCCCAGCGTTTGTACTGCCCGGCAGTCATATCGCAAAAGCGCAAAGAATCATACGGCATCGTATCCGACATGCCGAACAAAAGCTGGCCGTCCTTCTCTTCGGAAAACACCACCGCTTCATAGGCACAGCCTACATCCACCGGCTCCTGGTCCGCATTCAGGCCGTAGACCGCAAACTGCGGATGCCCTTTTTTTTTCAGCTCCCGGATCACAGCCCGAGTAGATGTCCCCGAACCCGTCTTGGCCGGGTGCTGTCCCAATACATGTAATAGTCTCATACTCTCTCCCTCATAGAGTCTATATACCACAAAACCCGGCTCGCCATGCATACCATGGAAAGCCGGGTTTCTAAAAAATATTATGCGTTTTCTTCGTTCTCTTCTTCGTCTTCTGCCGTGTCTTTTCCAATGGGCTTCATCGTCGGGAACAGCAAAACGTCCCGTATGCTGTCGTGATTGGTCAGAAACATAATGAGACGGTCAACGCCGATACCCAGACCGCCGGTGGGCGGAAGACCCACCTCCAGGGCGTATACAAAATCCGCATCCATCATATTGGCTTCTTCGTCGCCGCCTTCGCGCATTTCCACCTGATGTTCAAAGCGGGCACGCTGGTCTCTGGCGTCGTTCAGCTCCGAAAAGGCATTGGCAATTTCTTTTTGGCAAACAAACGCTTCAAAGCGCTGGGTCACGCGCGGATCTTCGGGATTGCGCTTGGCCAGAGGGCTTACCTCCACCGGATGGCCGATCACAAAGGTCGGCTGGATCAGATGCTCTTCACAATAGGTTTCAAACATCTCGTTGATCACAAAACCGCGGGTATTTCCCTTTTTCAGATCCAGATTGTGTTCCTTGGCTACCTGCCGCGCTTCTTCATCGGTGTGGATCACAGCAAAGTCGACCCCGGCATGCTCCTTGATAAGCTCCTGCATGGTAACCCGGCGCCAGGGCGGGGTAAAGTCAATCAGCGTATCGCCGTACTGCACCTGCATGGAGCCGGTGGCCCGTTCGGCTACCGTAGCCACTAAGTCTTCGGTAATGTTCATCATGTCTTCGTAGTCGGCATAAGCTTGATACAATTCCATGGCGGTATATTCGGGATTATGGGTGGCGTCCATCCCTTCATTGCGGAACATGCGCCCCATTTCATACACTTTGTCAAATCCGCCGACGATGAGCCGCTTCAGATACAACTCGTTGGCAATCCGCAGATACATGTCGATATCCAGGGTATTGTGATGCGTCACAAACGGACGCGCCGTCGCGCCGCCGGCAATCGTGTTTAAGATCGGCGTTTCCACTTCCAAAAAGCCCTTATCGTCCAGATACCGGCGGATCTCGGAAATAATCCGGGTGCGCAGGCGAAACGTATCCCGCACCTCGGGATTGATAATCAGGTCTACATAGCGCTGGCGGTAGCGGAGGTCGATATCCTTCAAGCCGTGGAATTTTTCCGGCAGTATGGTTAAGGATTTGGTGAGCAGGGTGATCTCTTTTACCCGCACGGAAATCTCGCCGGTTTTTGTGGTGAACACTTCCCCTTCCGCCCCGACGATATCGCCAATGTCCAGATGTTTGGCTTCTTCATAGCCATCCCCCAGCACATCGGCTTTCAAGAAAAGCTGAATTTGCCCTTTCGCATCCAGAATATGCACAAAGCTGACTTTTCCGTGCCCGCGACGCGATAAAATGCGTCCGGCCACACGGACGGTCTTCTCTTCCCAATCGGCATAATCGGCTTTAATGTCTTCGCTGTATTGTCGGTCTCTAAAATGCTCAATCTGATGAGGGTCTTTTCCCGCCTCGATCAGTGCGTTCAGTTTGTCAAAACGGATCTGCCGCATTTCATTCATGGATGCTTCTGTCACAAAACGCCTCTTTTCTTACTTAAACGATAATCTCCAGCACTTTGTATGTGCTCAGATTATCCGCTACATGCACCTGCACAACATCGCCCACGCTCTTTCCCAAAAGCGCCCGTCCTACCGGCGACAAATTGGATATACGGCCGCGTCGCGGGTCGGCTTCTGCCGTTCCTACAATGGTGTATTCCAGTTCTTCGTTGAAGTCTTCGTCCAGAAGTTTTACTTTGGCGCCGATCCCCACATGCTCGTCGGTCAGCTGATCTTCTTCAATCTGTACGGCGTTTCTAAGCATGTTTTCAATCTTCATAATGCGTTCTTCAATCTGGGCCTGTTCGTTTTTGGCCTGATCGTATTCCGCATTCTCCGACAGGTCGCCGAATTCGCGCGCCGTTTTGATTTTTTCTGCAATCTCCTTGCGCTTTTTGGTTTTCAGTTCCTCCAGTTCGGCTTCCAGTTCCTGCATGCCTTCCTGTGTGAGAAAGAATACTTTCTCGTCCGTCATCTTCGTGCACTCCTTGCTTTTTTGTGTAATGTAAAAAAGAAAAGGCCTAACGCCTTTTCGGACTCTTCTTATATGAGTTCTTCCGCTATTATACACAAATACGGCATTGTTTGCAATCTGTGGGTTTGGGTATACTATGTGCACAGCAAAAATTATTTTATAACTGTATAGGAGGACATGATGATAAGCATATACCTGACCGATGAAGCCAAAAGCAATCTCGAAGAGCGCATTGCCAACAATCCCAATTATCCCAATCCCCGCATTATGATCAGCGGCTATTCCTGAGCGGGTCCCCGCTGGGATCTGGTACTTGATACCAAAAAAGACCACGACGCATCCGTCGAACACGAAGGCATCCGGTTTGTTGTAGACGAAGAGATCGCCGCCGACTATCCATCGTTTCATATTGACTATATCGAATCCGCCTTCCGCAGCGGTGTTATCGTGCGCGCTATTCCGAAACAAACAGAGCATTAAATCGTAAAATTTTTGTTAAATTGATGCAATTCTGTTTAGAATCCAAACAAACGGGATAAAAATAGCATAGACATTTCGTGGGAAAGGAGCTTACAGATGAGCAAAAACACAAACAATGAATTCAATATCGGCGGTTTGATTATCCGCATTCTCGTAGGGGCCCTGGTTGTAGCCATTACCGCGTTCTTTACGCCCGGTTTCCGCAACACAGGCGGCATCTTCAGCCTGATTATTGCTGCGATTGTAATCGGCGTACTGGAATACCTTCTGGTCACTTTCACCGGCCTGAGCGCATCGCCCTTCGGCAAAGGAGTCGGCGGTTTCATTATGACCGCGGTAGTTCTTTATGTGACGGGCATGCTGGTTTCCGGCCTGGAAATCTCCATTATCGGAGCTTTGATCGGCGCCCTTGTCATGGGGATCGTGGAAGCGATCCTGCCGGTATAACGCAGACAAAAATCCGGGTGTTTCCGCTTGGCGGAAACACCCGTTTTTTATTGATTCAGAAAGTCCAGTGCGTACTGCGCGTAGACGGCGGCGCCGTATTCCATGCAGTCCTCATCAATCTGGAAGCATTCGTGATGATGCGGCATAACCTCAAATTTGTCCGGATTCGCACAGCCGATAAAGGCGAAAACGGAAGGTACCGCATTGGCAAAGAAGGCAAAGTCTTCTGCTCCGGTGGTTTTTTCAATCCGGGTGACCCCTTCTTCTCCCATGACCTTGACGACGCTCTCACGGGCCAGTTTGGCCAGTTCGTTGTCGTTGATCGTGGGCGGTGTCATTTTGTGATACTCAACTTCCACCTTGCAGCGGTGCGCCTCGCCGATCTTAACCGCGACTCTTTCGATCTCTTTGTCAATCACTGCCCAGATGTCGGGGTTAAAGCAGCGTGTGGTACCTGTCAGCTCCGCTTCACCGGCAATGATATTAAAGCGCGTGCCGGCGTTAAAGGTTCCCACGGTAATGGCAATGGGCTCCAGGGGGCTGATCTCGCGCGATGCGATCGTCTGCAGCGCCATGACGATATCGGAACCGCAAACCACCGTGTCCAGTGCCTGGTCCGGCATGGAACCGTGGCCGGATTTTCCGGTGATGCGAATGACAAACATATCCGCCGAAGCCATGCGCGGACCTTCGGTTACATCGACCTGACCGACGGGTACATCGGCCCAGACGTGGCCGCCGAATGCGCCGTCGACGCCGTCGAGTACATGTCCTTCTTCAATCATCATCTTTGCACCCTGCGCAAGTTCTTCCGCGGGCTGGAAGCAGAGCTTCACCGTGCCGGGAATCTCCTCCTGCAGCTCCTTCAGGATCTTGGCCGCACCGATCAGGATGGCGGTATGGGCATCGTGCCCGCAGGCGTGCATCACGCCGTCGTTGACGGATTTGAATTCAAAGTCGTTTTTTTCGGTCACTTCCAGCGCGTCCATGTCGGAACGGAGCAGAATGGTTTTTCCTTCTTTTCCGCCTTTGATCGTACCCAGCACGCCGGTTTCTCCGATGGTTTCATACGGAATATCCAGTTTATCCAGTTCTTCTTTGATGCGTTTGGATGTATTGTATTCTTTCAGACTCAACTCCGGATGCTGATGGAACCAGCGACGGAGGGCTATCATTTCGTCTTTGTATTTTGCAGCCAATGCCTTTACGGACATGGCACGCTCCTTTCTTTATTTGTATCGATTATAAAAGGGTGGCAAAAATGCCGCCGATGATAACCGATGCGATGGTAACGGTCGTAAATCCGCCTACCAGCATTTTCGGCATCATGATACCGGTGAGATACTCGGCCTCGACCGGGTCGTCCGTCAGCGCTTTAACCGCATCGTTTGTCAGGATAAAGTTGGGCGGGAACCCGTACAGCGCATTCAGCGCAATACACAGGGCCATCGGAACGGACTCCTTCAGGATCTTGGCGGCAATAAACGCAAAGATCAAAAGGCCGATAACGCCAATACCGATAACGCCCACCAAAGAACCGGCCACCTGCAAAAGCATGGCAGGACTTGCCTGACGCAGACCGTCAAAAACAAACGCCATCAGAACCGTCATCAACCAGCCAAACGAGTTGGCTTTGTTTAACGCATTGCGATCCAAAAATCCGATCTGGGTGAAAATAACCCCGAACACAAGACAGACAACCAGCGGATGCAAAGTAACATCGGTGCCGATGGAAGCCAGGCCCGCGTTTACCAATTTGGCAAAACGGTCCGCTAATACCGACACAACCGCCAGCTTCAGAAGAATCAGATACGTTGTGTTGTACTTTTCCGGTACCGGGGGAATAAGCGGTTTCTTTTCCACTACCGCCGCAGCAGCCGCTGCATCACCGACGGGAACCTGTGCCTTGCCGGAGCGGTATTCCGCCAGCAAACGCTGGCCTTCTTTTTTCAACAATACGGCGGTAATCGGATAGCCGACAAAACCTTGTGCCACAAAGACTAAAATCGCCAGGACAGCCAGTTCGGTCATCCCTTTGGCTTCTGCCGCTGCCTGCATAACCAGTGCGGCAACCACGCCACCGGTCAACGGCGGCGCGCCCGCCACAACCGTTTCGTAACCCAGTACCAGGCGACCCACTGTCAGAAGAATCGCCATAATTCCGGCCAGTCCGGCCAGGGCAATCAGCACCGTCTTCCATTGTGCCGCCAGTTCGCGCAGGTTCATCAAAGAACCCATGTGGGTAATCAGCATGTACATGGCCAGTCCGGCTGCGGGCTGTGCCCACGAAGCAATACTTACAATATCGTTCGGCCAGAACGTCCAGTACCCGATGACAAACAACGCTGCGGTAACAAATACGGAAGGTACAAATGCTTTCGTTTTGGTAGATACAATGTCCCCCAGCGACATGGCAAGCAGTATAAATACGACCGCCATTAAAATGTCCATCGTCATAACTCTCATCCTCCTTTATTAATTCAATACTATATGTCTGCGTAAAAGTAGTCTAACAAATTGTCGTATCCTTGTCAATTGATAAACCGCTCTCATTTATCATTGGCTTTCGTGAGCTTTCCGTTATCGCTTATTGCATCGAAACTGTTGTGATAAAAAGCACCGAAAAGTATGGTAAAACACATGAAAATCGGGTACTATAGTAACAACGCGAATGCAAAGGAGGGATTTCGTTGGAATATACTAAAAACATGCTGGTGGGAGAAGTGATCCGCTCCAATCCCGACACGGTAGAAGTACTGCTGGAAATGGGTTTGGGCTGCGTTGGCTGCCCCGGGGCGCAAATGGAGTCTTTGGAAGAAGCCGCCATGGTACACGCGCTGGATCTGGACACCATGCTGAAAAAACTGAACGCCGTCGGCTAAAGAAAAAACAAACGAACCTCTGTGCTTAGAGGTTCGTTTTTTGTTGCTTTATCCGGGAAAAGAATAACCGGTACGGTCTTATTCCTGTATTGTGGTCCAGGGTTCGTATTCCCTGCCTTCTTCAGCCGCTTGTTTCAGCAGGACGGCTTCCTTCGAAAACCACAGATGCTGTCCGTTTTCCAGAATCGGATCCATCGCTTTGGCGGCTTTTTCGCGTTCGCCTTTCAGATGCAGCAGCCAACCCAGTACATACAGACGCTTCAGCTGATCCCGGTTGTTTTTGGGTTCATTCAGCCGGGCCACCTGCTCTTCCGCCCGCACCTTGTCCCTCATTGTCAGATACAAAAGCGCCCGCGCAAAGGCCACTTCCCTTTTTTGCGGCGCCTGGATCTGCGAATCCAGCGTGGAACGCGCCAGCGCTTTTTCCGCTGCGCGCACATCCTGCCGGTACAGGGCGGCCGTTCCGGCAACTATTTTGTACAAATGCTGGATCGACGGCGACAGATACTCGATCCGCGCGGTGATGTCCGCGACTTCTTCTTCAGCGGCTTCGCCCTTTCCCTGATCCAAAAGGCCCACCGCCGCGTTCAGTTTGCCGGCTGCCTGGCCTTTGGTGCCGCGCCCGGCATAGGCCGCTTTTAACCGGTTCATTTTTACATAGGTATCCGGGTGCATTTTTGTTTCAAACGCACGCTGCAAAAGAAAGTTAAACACCCAGAAAAAGATAATATACACCGCTCCCAGAACCAGCAGCGTATCCAAAAGGTCAAAACCCAGATACTGCTGCATCAGGACAGAGGCGATAATCAAAAGGATCAGGACGCCTGCGCGCATCTTCATGCCGGATCCTCCATATAGGTACGGGCAAAGGCTAAAAGCTCTTCCAGCATATTGGTCGTCACAAAATGCCCCTGATTTTCCATCCGTATGCGCCGGATTCTGTCGGGATCCTCGTATTTTTCCCGCAGGTTTTCATAAAAAGCCTTCTGCCAGTCCGGGTCGATGACCGCATCCGCCGCCCCGTTGATCAAAAGGATCGGGCGGTTGACAAGATGTTCTGTTTGCTCCTGCGGATCGGTTTCGTAGGGCACAAAGGCATCGCGCAGCGCTTTTTCCTGTTCGGGACCGGCCTTGGCAAACAGGCCTTCCGCCGCGTCATGAAACGCAAAGCACCCGTTCAGATTCACACAGGCGGTCAGATCCGTATACGCAGCAAACACACGCGCCGCCGTAAAGCCCCCCATGGAATGTCCCGTCACTAAAATCCGGCTGCAGCCTTCTTTTTTTAACCAGTCCTTCAGATCCGAAAACTCCCGGGCACTGCGGTCGATCACAGAAAACATATGCGCCGCTACGACCGTCCCGTCCTCGTAGTCCAATGTACCGCGTTCGCCGTGGTGCACCGCTTCCGGCACCAGCACCACATAGCCGTGTGCCGCCAGGATCTTGCCCCGGAACACATTCAGCGCGGCACTGCTGGACCAGCCGTGATAAAACACCATCGCCTTGTCCGTTTTTGTTTCCGGGCGCAACACCCGGACCGGACGCCCGGCAATGGCGATTTTTTCTTCCTGTACAGCAAACCACTTCACGCGTCCATACTCCTTCTTTCTTCCAATGCCTTAATCAGCGTCATATCGTCAAAATACTCCAGTGACGCCCCGATCGGTATCCCCGAAGCAATCCGGCTGAGCCGGATCCCCGTATCCTTCACTACATCGCGGATAAAATGGGCCGTCATCTCTCCTTCCACCGTCGGGCTGATGGCAAAGACCAGCTCTTTCACATCGTCCTGCCCGATCCGGTCCACCAGGCGGTTCAGATCCAGCTCCTGCGGGCCGATCCCCTGCATCGGGTTTAAAAGCCCCCCCAGTACATGATACAGACCGTGATACGACTTGGTTTTTTCAATCGCAATCAGTCCCTGTACATCTTCCACCACGCAAATCACCGAATGATCCCGTGTTTCGTCTTCACAGACCGAACAAATCGGGCCGTCGGCCAGATTGTGACAGATTTCGCAGTGCATCACGCGCTCCTTTACCTCCAGGAGCGCCTCCGCCAGTCTTTTTACTTCCTCTTCCGGCTTGTCCACAATGCTCATGGCAAGCCGCTGGGCACTTTTGCGCCCG